>JAABUX010000526.1_pt1 | contig 65344 bp, 60 predicted proteins | sample 5561851 | NCBI WGS metagenome assembly JAABUX01 (sample SAMN10711883, study PRJNA513361) | rock metagenome | isolation source: Antarctica rocks | place: Antarctica: Victoria Land, Richard Nunatak red sandstone | collected 2016-01-03
CAGTCGGCTGGCCGGCGAGTTGTCGTCGCTGAGCGGTCGTCGCGATCTTTTGGCGTCGTTCATCCGCCATGCCAAAATCCCGCTCCAGTTATAGACACTGTCTCTTTGGTGACGCTGGACTCAGTAACCGCACCATAAGGGTCCCAATCAACAACGACTTTGCATGCGAACAAGACCAAAGGCACCACGGTGATCGGAATTATCAACGCCATCCAGTCCACTTTGCCCTCGACGAGAATACCGATCGGAAGAGCGAAGCTGACGCTGGTTGAAATCAGCGAGATCGGCAGGGAGATGAGAACCGCCGCCTCGTAGATACCGATAAGCACACCATGATCGGCAGGCCCGAGGGGACGACCCAAGATGGCATAAGCAAGCAACCAAGGAAGATGTAGCCATAAGAGACTTGACAGCGGCCACATCGAGGTAATCCACGTTGCCGCCCAAAGACGACGCCCCGGGCTGACGAACAGGAAGGGCAAGGAGAAAGCGATCGACGTGGGGATAAAGACCAGCACGGCGGCGGCCACCAATTCCCCCATAAGTGGCATGCGGATCAGAGCGGCAACGCCCGCCGTGACGGCGACCATCATCATCAAATGCCGGATATTGAACCGCACGGCGGGCACATACATCGGTGTCATGTCTTGAAAGACTTCCCTCACCCCCGGTTCGGCTGGCCCAAGGTCGGGTCGAGGATCGGCTCGGCGACTCGGAGCGAACGGATGATCTCGTCCCAGGCGGGGCCGAACTTGGGCGATTCGGAATCCCAGAAGTCGAACGTGATCAAGGGTTGGATGTTCTCGGCGCGGGCCAGGCAGATCCTCGACCGGGCCTTGCGGTTGTCCTGGGTCGCGTCGAGGAACTTGATCTCGGTCCAGGCGAGGTCGAGGTCGGTCCGCTTGCCGACGATCACCGGCCCCCGCTCGACGATCGAGCGCCCGTCGCCTTCGACCACCTGCTCGACCAGCAACTTCAAGGTCAGGCCGCTCCAGTCACCCGGCGGGAGCCGCATCACCGACATCGCCAGGGTGCAGTCGTCGTCGGGGGGCTGCTTGTCGTGGAACTTGATCGTCCCGTGCTCGTCGGGGATCACGAGCCAGTCGTCGGGGAAGTCGAACCGGACGGCCCCCCGGTCGGCCACGAAGATCTTGAAGCCGGGCCGCGAATGCCAGCCGTGGGCTTGCGAAAGTTTCAACGTCCGCTTGTCCCACTTCGCCATGAGGTTCTGCCTTTTATTGGGGCAAACTCGATCAATTTCTTTTAGCAGATCCTCAATCAACCGATCATGACAAACTCGGGCCGCTCGCTGGTTTGATTTAAGGGGCGGTCGCTTGACTTACTGCAAACCGTCTAATCCCTAAACTGAGCTTCTTTGCCTCACAAGGTACGTTTCAAGAACCCTATCTTTGAATCTCATCGAGGAGTTGATCCAAAAGATCGTCGGTGTTATGGGCCGACCGCCGCGCAAGACTGAACAAATCATCAAAATATTTTTCCTCCAGAGCACTCTGCGGACTATAGTCATCGACGAGTCTGCCCTGCTTGTTGAAAATTTCCAGAACCCTTTTCGTGTACATCTCCCCATGATCTTGATTAAAGATCTCCTTTCTTTCAATTCGTACATTGGCAGCATCAGATGGTAATCTGAAGGCATCCTCTTCGGAAGTGACGGCCCACTGGACCGAATGATTGGCCGTTTTATTGTAGAGGACGTTGATCAACCGCTCGATTTTTTCTACCCAGGCATTAAGTGACATCCTTGAACTCCGTCAAGTTTCGGAACGTTCTTGAGCGTATCTGGTCTAATTGATCACGTAGCAAATTCATTGGTTCCAGCTTTTTGGCAGGAATTTTTAAAACCGTTGTTGCTCCTGCTTTCTGATCAATGAAAGAAATCGTATCCCGCAAGTCCTCGACGATCGCACGCAACGCAGTCCTTTCCGAGTCGGCAAGTTCCGAGAATTCCAAAACTCGAAGGACAAAACTCCTGGCATCCGCCGTCTTCTCGACTGCTCGCAACCCCGAACCCGTTCTGATCGCATCTCTTGCTTGCTCCAAACAAGAATAAGCTTGATTGCATGTGTCGCGAAAAGTGTGGAGGCGTATGTCATCCAACAAACGACTTACCATTGAACGATATCTGGTGACTTCTGTTTGAATTTGATTCCGCGTTTCGAGCAAGATCCAAATTGTTAAGGCAAATCCAACCAAGGTAATTATAAGACCAATCACTGTTGCATGGTTTGCGTAAATATCTACATAAAATTTTGTTTCCTGGAAATAAATTACCAATAGTAACGATAAGACTAAGGCCGCCAACGCACCAAACACAATAACACGAAGCATTCCCGAGTTCCATCCGTTGAGCTTCGGAAGCGAAGACCGCCTTCGCTTCCGACGACCGCCAGCCTATTTGCGAGGGTCATGTCAAACCGCTTCGGCCATCGCGGTGAGCTGGACCACCGACCGGCCTTGCTCCTTGGCGAGGTACTCGCGGCCTTTCTTGACGTGGATGTGGTCCCAAGGGAGGACCTCTTCGATCGGGCGGGTCCGCTGGCTGTAGAACGGGACGTCGATCCCCAAGTCGTCGAACACGCCCCACCAGAGCCTGGAGTCGAAGTGCTCGGTCCAGGCGTCGAGCCTCGCCCCGCGTCGCCAGGCTTCTTCGAGGGCGGCGGCAACCCTGCGATCGCCCCTGGTCAAGATCCCTTCGAGGAGGCTGGTCTCGATCGAGTGGCATTTGAGCGTCACCGATCGGATTTGGACCTGCCGGCGGAGGTAGCGGTGCGCCCACTGGAAGTATTCCCGATCCCTCATCCCGTTCCACTGGTAGGGGGTGTGGGGCTTGGGGACGAAGTTCGACACGCTGGCGGTCACGTCGGCGTAGCGGCCGGTGACGTCCTTGCCGATCTTGGCGATGGTCTCGGCCATCTCGACGATCCCGTCGAGGTCGGCGGGGCGCTCGCCGGGCAGTCCGCACATGAAATAAAGTTTGACCTTCCGCCAACCCCGCTTGAAGGCTTCGGCGGCGCCTTCGTACAGGTCCTTGTTGTCGATCGGCTTGCGGATCTGCTCGCGCATGTCGTCGCGGGCCACCTCGGGGGCCAGGGTCAGGCCCCCTCGGCGCCCTTCTTGCAAGAGTGCGGGGATCTTCTTGAGGGTTTCGGTGATCCGCAGGCTCGGGAGCGAAATCTTGACGTTGAGCGGGGTGAACACCTCGCTCATCCGGGTGACGAGTTCCTCGAACTTGGGGTAGTCGCTGGTCGAGAGCGACAGCAGGCTGATCTCGTCGTATCCCGTGTTCTTGTAGCTTTCCAACGCGGCGGCGACGATCGTCTCGACGGTCCGGTATCGCAGGGGGCGCTTGATGACGGTGCTCTGGCAGAACCGGCACTGCCAGGGACAGCCCCGCATGATCTCGATGGCGATCCGGTCGTGCGCCGTTTCCACGAACGGGACGATCGGCGAGGTCGGCAAGGGGATCTCGTCGAGCCCTCCGATCACGCACGGCTTGATCGCCTCGGGGACGTCGGTCCGGTTGCGATGGATCGCGGCGATCGTGCCGTCCTCGGCGTAGTCGATGTCGTAAAACCTGGGGACATAGGCCCAGTCGACCGACCCGGCGATCCGGGCGAGCTTGTCGTCGCGGGTCAAAGTCGGGTCGTGCTTCATCTCGGCCCAGAGGTCGCAGACGATCGGCAAACTCGGCTCGCCGTCGCCGATGACGAACAGGTCGATGAACGGAGCGAGCAGCTCGGGGTTCTGGGCCCCCGGCCCGCCGGCAATCACCAAGGTATCGTCGGCCCCCCGGTCCTCGGAGTGGAGCGTTATCCCGCCGAGGTCGAGCATCGTCAGGACGTTCGAGTAGCCGATCTCGTACTGGAGCGAGAAGCCCAACACGTCATGCTTGTGGAGCGGCGTGAAGGTTTCCAGCGAGTAGAGCGGGATCTCGTGGGCGCGGAGCGCGGCCTCGAAGTCGTGGAGCGGCGTGAAGGACCGCTCGCAAGCCCAGTCTTCGCGGGCGTTCATCAACGAATAAAGGACCTGCAAGCCGTGGTGGCTCATCCCGAGCGAATAGGTGTCGGGGAAGGCGAGGCAGAGGGTCCCCTTGACCGTCCGGTGGTCCTTCCGGACCGAGTTCAACTCGCCCCCGGTATACTGCGCCGGGGTCTGGACGTTCGGGAGGATTCGCCCGGTCACATAATCTTGGAGCGGTTGGTTGAGCATCGGAGAAGATCCCTTGGGCGGCGAACCTTGGGCCAGCCGAGGCCCGGGACGTATCTTAACCAACCACCCCATGAATGGATAGCTCGCCGCTCGGTGAGACTCGACTTGTCCGCCCCGATCCCCCATAATCGATGTGGTGATCGCCTTGCCTTTCGACCTTGGGATGGACCGATCTCATGCCTGGCCTCGAATGGAACGGTTTGCCATTCAACCTCGACGACGTGGTCCACCGTCGCCGAATTGAAGACAACCGGGTGGAATACAAGGCGACCTGGAACAAGGTGATCGAAGCCTCGGTCGTCAGGACCGTTTGCGCCTTCGCCAACGACCTTTTGAACCTCAATGGGGGGTATATCCTCCTCGGGATCGAAGAAGAAGCGGGGCGGCCGATCTTGCCGCCGGTTGGGTTGGACGACTTGGATCTCGACAAGGTTCAGAAGAGCATCTACGGCGTTTGCAAGAAGATCAACCCGCCCTATCAGCCGAATGTCTTCCCGGTGGTGTATCAAGACCGACTTGTCGTGCTGATCTGGGCACCAGCGGGGGAAACTCGCCCTTACCAAGCGCCGGAAGATACGACCTCGAAGAAGTCATCCCACCAGTGGTTCATCCGCCAGGGTCCGATGACGGTTGAGGCCAAAGGGAAAGTCCTCCGCCAGTTGATGGAGACCACCGGAAGGACTCCATTCGACGACCGGAGAAATTTGCAAGCTCGACTCGAAGACCTATCTCCCGCGTTGGTTCGCCGATTCCTCCACGAGATCAAAAGCGACCTGATCGACGCTGAACCGCCAGTGGCAGACTACGACTTGTACGACAAGCTGCGGCTGACAACCCAGGTCAACGGTCACAAAGTTCCTCGAAACGTCGCGCTCTTGTTCTTTAATCTCGACCCGGACCAATTCTTCCCGGGTGCCCGGATTGAAGTGGTCGTGTTTCCCGACGACGCTGGCGGCGACACCATTATCGAACGGGTCTTTCAAGGGCCTCTCCCCGACCAAATCCGCGAAAGCCTCGAATATCTTAAATCGTATGGCGTCGAAGTCGTTCAGAAGGTCGCCGATCGCCCCGAGGCGAACCGGTTTTACGCCTACCCCGCGGCGGCGGTCGAGGAAGCTTTGGTCAACGCAGTCTACCACCGGGGCTACGACGGCCCACCCGAGCCGATCAAGGTGTATGTCTATCCCCGCCGGATCGAGATCACCAGCTACCCAGGCCCGGTGGCGGGCGTGCAGCGTGAACAGCTTCGCCCCGGCTTGCCCGGCCCCACCGCCCCTGCCCGGAATCGCCGTATTGGTGAATTCTTGAAGGAAATCAAACTCGCGGAGGCGAGGAACACGGGAATCCCAAAGATCCAACGCAAATTGCGAGAAAACGGTTCGCCCGAAGCGACCTTCGACTTTGACGAAGAACGGACTTACTATCGCACAACACTTTTCATGCACCCAAGGTATCCGGATTGGCACATCATGGTCAACACACTTGAAATTCCCTATGTTGGCCCATACTTGAGTTAATCAAGTTACATCCGCCGCCAACTCGCTACCCAACCAAGAAACGCCCGGCGAGCGGGCCTGATGGTCGCGCGGGGTTGGTTCCCCTCGCGAGCCATCTTGACCCACTCACCGAGCGTTTTGACTCGTTCCCGTCCGTGCCGGAAGGGTTGAGTTGGATCACTGAATGTTGTTGTTGAACTTCACATCCTGAATGTCGTCGCCCGGGGCGTGCTCGACGAAGTGCCAGGAGAGTTCGGTGGCGACCAGCTTGAGGAACTTGATCTTGAAGGCGTTTTCCGACACGCCGATGTCGCGGGGGACCGGCCCCCGGACGGGGAATGTGGTGTCAGCTTGTTCTTCGTAGATCTGGGTCCACTCCTTGGGCTCTTTCTTCTCCTCGTGGCCCTTGGAATCCTTGGGGTGGCCGTATTCCCAGACGTGGAGGTGGATATTCGAGGTCCCTTCCATCAGGTCGCGACTTCTGGGGTCGGCGGCCTGGAAGGTGGCGACATCGAGGAAGATCACGATCTCGGCCTCGAAGTCCTTGCCCGCTTCGGTCGGCTCGCTCCACGACGGGTGGGCTTCCATCCAGGCGGTCACCTTGTCGAGCTCGACGAGCTCGATCTTCTTGACGTTCTTCTTCAGCGCCGTGCGGAACTCTCGGGTCAGGTCGCGGGTCAGGTCGGAGTAGCTTTCCCCGGCTCCGGCCTGGAGGTGGGTGAGGACCACGACCTTCTTGCCCTTGAGCGACGGCCCGGGGGCGGGCACCGTCGGGTCGAACGGCTGCAAGAAGAAGAGCATGGTGCGAGGGTCGCACCCGGGCAGGCTGAGCAAGCTCGCTCCGGCGAGCATCAAGCTCGCCAGCACAGCGCGACGCGTCCTTGCGTGCGGCCGAGGGGTCATCCTAACGCCCTCCCAGGGTCATCCGAACGGTCCAGGAAAGTACGGTCAAGGCCACGACGGCCACCGCCAACCCGACCAGGGGGATCTCCCAGCTCCGAAACGGAGAAGGGCGCCCCCGGACCGAGGCGGCCAGGAACCAAGGAACTAGAACCAGGCAAGTCGGGGCCAGCAAGCTCCCGGCGGGGTTCGCCCGCCACGAGCGCACCAGGTCCCCCCGGACGAACCAGGCGAACGAAGTCGTCATCCCGCAGGTTGGGCAGGGCCGCCCCGTCGAGCCTTGGAAGGCGCAAGGCGGGAGGCCCAGTTGAGTGTGGGTGCCGAAGCCTCGGGGGTCCGGCTCGAGCCGGCGAGCCACGAGGAACACCACCACCAGCGTCAAGGCCCCGGCCGCCAGGAAGACCCGGGGCATCCGGCCAAGCCGCTCGCTCAAGACAACCTGCGGGCTCATGGTGCGGGGAATTTCGGGGAAGTCCGAAGGTGAGTGATGTGGGCCACCTTACCCCTTCACCCGACGGCCGACAAGGGCAGATTCGCGATCGGACGGCGATTCGACGATGACTTCCAACCCTGGCGACATCTTCGGGTCCTCACTTGCTCGCCCTGCCCGAGATATAGCCGACCCCGGCCGCTGCGATCGCCGCCATGATGCTCATCGCTTCGTCGGGCAACCCGGTCTTCGGGTCTTTGATCAGAACGACGCCGGCACTGATCAGCAGAGCGACGGCCACGATCGCGATCACGAAAATGATCGGTTCGATCCGACGTTAGTGAGCCTTCTCCGCCTCTTCTTGTCTGAGTCGTGAGGCCCGTTCATCGCGCAACTCGGCCGTCTTGATGGCGACGGTCAAATTTTTGTCGGCAATCGCATTGACATTGAAGGATTTCGAGTCGCCCGTGCGCTCGGCCATTGGTCGCCCCCTAAAACCCAACGAGTTCAGTGTCAAGCGAATCGGAGTTTTCAACGATGCCGACATGTTTGCCCTGTCGTTTCGCATCGACAGCGGTCCTGAGCAGGACAAGAGCGAGTCGAAGCACGTTTCCCTCGTTCAGGTCCGTTCTTTGGGCCGGGTCGGCGAGGAATTCATCCGCCTCGGGCGACATTTCAAGATTCTTCACGATGATGTCATTCGCTTCCCCCAAGATTGAGGGACCACTCCTATTCGACATGGAAAGTCGATTGCCCATAGGATCTTCTTTTTAGGGTTTTGGATCTCCTCGTAATCTCTCAGGCGGAATTCATCTTATCAAACCTTTCGCCGTGAAGTTTGGGACGAAGTCATTCTCGTCCCCATCAAAGCTGGGCGACCCACTCCTCGGCTTCGAGCGTCGAGGCGAGCATCCGCCGCTCGACCTCGGCACGGCAGGCTTCGAGGGTCTCGCGGTCGGCGTCGGGCGGGACCAGGAGCGGCTCGGGGACGACGCAGGCCGCGTGACTGAAGGGGCGGGGGATGGCGAACCGGTCCCAGCTCTTGGCCCTCCACGGGTCCTTGAACGCCATCCCCGCGCCGACGATCGGCAGGCCAGTCCGGCTCGACAGGTAGGCCAGCCCTTGGTGGACGTGCCGCCTCGGGCCTCGGGGGCCGTCGGGGGTGACGCACAGGTGACCCTTGTCGATCCGGTGGGTCATCTCGCGGAGGGCCCGAGCCCCCCCTCGGGTCGTCGACCCCCGGACGACCCCGAACCCCAAGCGACGCACGACCCGGGCGATCAGCTCGCCGTCTCGGTGGTCGCTGATCAGGATATGCATCTCAGGCCACGCCCAGTAGTAGGCGGGAAAGAGCATGACCTCGTGGTAAAAAGCATAGATAAATCGGTGCCCGAACCGACGGGCCACCTCGGGGTTGACGCTCGGGTCGGCGTACCGGAAGTGGAACCGGCACGAGCCCGACAATCGCCGAATCAGCCACGAGCCCGCCACTTCGACCGCCTTGACGGCCAACGGATGCTGGATCTTCACGAGTTCGGCCCTCCTTGCTTGCCCCGAAGAAGCGGCCACGGATGAATAACGGATAAGAAATCGTTTATAGAAATCATCCGTGTTCCATCCGTGGCTCAATCCATTCTTATTGGTCCGCCTTATATGCCAGATTGGCGAACATCGCTAGGCGGAACGTCCCCCTTCGTTTCGGCTTCGAAACGGAGGAACCCGGAAACCCACGCTGGAGGTCGCGTCGGGTCGTCCGGGTTCGGGTTCTTTCGCCGATGTCAAGCTTTGTTTGATCCTTCGCCCTTCGAGGAGGCTCCCCGAGGGTTGCGGGGTCAGGGGCCTTGGCGGCCGGTCGATCTTACATGCCTTGGCCGGAAGCCATGCCCTGGCCGGAAGCCTGGGGCGAAGCCATGATCGGGGCGCCGTAGCTGACCGGGGCGGAGGCGTAGGCGGTCGGGGCGTAGGCGGCCTTGTTGTGGCAGCCCATCTTCGGCATCTTCGGCATCTTCGGCATCTTGCATTTCTTGACCGGGGCGCACTCGACGACCGGGGCCGGGGCGACGTAGGCGACGGTCGTGGTCGGGCAGGCGCACTTCTTCTTGTGACAGGCGCTGGCGTCGGAGACCAGGGCGAAAACACCGATCACGCCAGCCAAGGCCAAGGTCTTGAAATTCCGCATGGGTCCAACTCCGGGTAATTTGAGTCAAGGGGGTCGATCGAGGAAGTCTCAAGACGAGACTCGCACGTAACGGCGTCGAGTCGGGGCAAACTCGATGCCAGTCAACGATAGGATAGATAAGATACGGAGATTTGCAAACTATTTTCTGAAAATTCGATTCCGAAAACTTTATCACTTGCGCAATCGAGGGGATCAGGGTCGGCGTTAACGGGGCAGTTCTTGCATCATCGCTTTATCCCTCGTATCTCCCCCAAGCCCCTCAATTGTAATTTACTAACCCAGATTGACCGCAATTGACCTCTATTTGCGAGCGAACCCGCGGGGTCGGATGCGAGCGTTTGCCGTCGCTCGACGGGTGTCGAGACGGGCAAAACGCGCAAGGTTGGACCGGTCAAGGGGTGGCGTCGGGCCACTCTCCCGAGAAGACCTCGGTGGCCGGGCCGGTCATGATGACCGAAGCGTCTCCTCCGGCCCACTCCAGGGTCAAGTCGCCGCCGGGGAGGTGCGCCAGAAGTTCGCCGTCGGTCCGGCCGGTCAAGACCCCCACCACCGCCACCGAGCAGGCCCCGGTCCCGCATGCCAGGGTGATCCCCGTGCCTCGCTCCCAGGTCCGCATCTTGACCTCGCCCCGCCCGATGACCTCGACGAAATGGACGTTGATCTTCCGGGGGAAGCTCGGGTGCCGCTCGACGAGCGGGCCGAGGGTTTCGACCGGAAAGCTCGCCACATCTTCCACATAGATCACCGCATGCGGGTTGCCCACCGACACGGCGGTGAGTTTGATTGACCGCCCGCCGACCTTGATCGCCACGTCAACCGGGGGGTCGCCCCCCAAGGTGGTGGGGATCTCCGAGCTTCGAAGGATCGGCGTCCCCATGTCGACCCGGACCCGCCGGGCCACCCCATCTTCAACTTCAAGATCGAGGGTCAAGACTCCCCGGCCGGTCTCCACCGTGACCCGAGGCTTCCGAGCGATCGCGTGGTCATGGATGAACTTGGCGACGCAACGGATGCCGTTGCCGCACATCTCCGCCTCCGACCCGTCATTGTTGAACATTCGCATCCGAGCATCGGCGCGGTCCGACGGCTCGATCAAGATCAGGCCGTCTGAACCGATCCCAAAATGGCGGTCGCTGACCACGACGGCCAACCGCTTCGGGTCGCTCGGCGAGGGTTGGCTGAAGGTCTCGACATAAACATAATCGTTGCCGGTCCCGTGCATCTTGGTGAACTTCAAGGCTCGTTCCTTCCCACAGCTTCAAACCAGGACAAACCTTCGGGCAAAGGTCCGGCCGCATATTCGAGGTGGATCACCCGCCGACACTCGGGCTCGCGTGCCGCTTCCGACGAGTGGAGCAAGAGCGGTCGTATCAACACCGCTCCGCCGCGTTCGACCAGGCAGTCAACGATTGGGCCTCGATTGAGGGTCGCCCGGGTCGCCTCGGCGTCGAGCCGCCCCGAGCGATCCGAACCGGGGACGACCCGGAGCGGCCCCCGCCCTGCCCCGCAGTCGTCGAGGTGGACCCGGACCGTCACCATCCCTTCGAGCACCGAGACCGGGGGCCGGACGTGGGGGATGCCCCCTTTGACCGTCCAGGGGCCAAACCCGGGCGCATCCACCCGCTCTCGGACCGCGATCGTCAGGTCCTGGTGCCAAGGGACGCCCCAGTTCGCCCCCGGCGACTTGTCGAACCAGAGCCCCCGGACGGCGAACGCCCCGGGACCGAGGATCGCCTCAACCTGATCGAGAAGCGCCTTCGATCCCGCGAGTGCGCGGACCTCGGGGACGGATCGGAGCAGGTCGCGCATCCCATACACCGCATCGACGCGGCGAAGCGTCCCATTCGAGACCTGCGACCGCTCGACCGCCTCGGCCAATTCGGATGCGGTCGAAGCGTCGATCAAGTCGGGGACCACGGCGAATCCTGCGATCCGGACGGCTTCGGCGATTTTGGGCGCGATCAACCTACCCTCCGCATGTCGAGAACACCGGATGGACATCAGGGTAATCCAACCATCCCTCGCGAGGCAACCGCCCGGGAATGTCCAAGGGCCAGGGTCGGGCGAACTCTCGCAAAGAACCGGGCGTAAGCCGGTCCGATCGAGCCGGGTGCCCAGCGTCGGGATTCGTCGAGCGCCCGGCGACGATGGTCATCATAGGACTCGCGGTCATCCCAGAGCTGGGCGACCGCCTCGACCCAGGGGGCGACCTCCTCGGGGGTGGGAAGTTCGGCGGTTCGCGACGTGATCCGGTCCGGGAGCGGCAGGACGATCCCCGAGGTCCCTAGCGCTTCGGGGATACCCCCTCGGTCCGACCCCACCACCGGGATGCCGTTGATCATCGCCTCGACCGCCACCAACGGCTGGTTCTCCCACCAGGCCGAGGGCATCAGGCAGACCTTGGTGACCTCCCAGAACTGGCGAGGGTCGGTCGTGTGCGACATCAACGCGATGTTGCCGTTTTTGGCCAGGTCAAGCCCGCACCCCGCCAGGGTTCGCTCCGACCCTCGGGCCTCGACGACCAGGAGCGGGATGTCGGGCCGACGCCGGGCCAACTCGTCGGCGATCCGGGCGAACGGGTAGACCCCCTTCTCTGGCGACGGGTTGACGAACGTGACGTACCGAGGACGATAGTTGACCGCCCGGACCCGATCCAGGTCGACCGGGTTGGGCAGAACCACGCACTCAAGGCCGATCACCCGGCGGTAATAGTCGGCCGCGAACCGCGAAGGGACCAGCACCGCGTCGACGTCGGCGAACGGCCAGCGGACCCCATAAGCGAAGTTGTGCAAGGCGAAGACGACGGCCACCCCGCGTCGCCTGGCCCGAGCACGGATGGCGTTCGACAAGCGGTCGCCCCCGAAGTTGAGCAGGACGTCGGGGCGGAACCGCTTGAGGGTTTGGTCGAGGATCGCGAGGAAGTCGCGATATTCATCGTCGGTCGGGTCGCCTCCTCGCGCCGGGTGGCCGACGAGGATCGTCGCCGGGACGCCGTTGACAACGCGGTGCGCGATCGGGGAAGCTCCCGCCGGCCCTCGGTCGGGAGAGAGGAGTCCCCGAGCGACGAGCCAATCCGTTGGGGCGACTTCCTGCCCCACCTCGACGACCGCACCGGTGAGCGCCTCGACGGCAAACCCCTGGCGTTGGAGGAGTTCGAGCAGCGCCCGAGTCGCCACGGCGGCCCCGTTGGAGTCGTCGAGGTAGCAATTCCGGTTCACATAAAGGACGCGGCGGGAGTCGCCCAACCGGGCCAACCGAGGGCGACGCGGGGGAGTCGTGGGGTTCATCTCACCAGAGCTCCCATTCCTCGTACCGGAGCGAGGCGTCGCCGAGGTAGTGCGGCCAGGCCGGGGGGACCGGCTCGACCCGAGCCCGGATCGTGTGGAGGTCGGGGAACCCGTACACCCGGTCGTCCTCGGCGGTGACCTGCTCGACGTGCTGGAAGTCGTGGCCGTCGAAAGGAGGCTCGCCGAGGAACTCATAGATCGAGCGGAGCGTCGCCCCCGGTGCACGGGTCAGGTCGCCGAACCGGACGAATTGCATCCGGTCGGCGAACCCTCGGTGGAGGGCGTCCTTGATCCGGTTGTACGACAGCCCGACAGCCTGATCGTGGCGTGCCCAGTATTCGCACCGCCCCTCAACGGTCTGAAAGTCGTGCGGGCTTTGTGCTTCGGCGGGGCTGAGGTGGTGGCTCGCCGCTGATCGCCAGAGCCGCTCGAAGCTGGCCAAGACGTCGCGCAGGTCGCGGACCGTGACGAGGACTCGCGCCGGCCGGCCCAGGATCGCCTCGGCCATCTCCAGGTGCGCCAACCACCCCCGCGACTTGTCGAAGACGACCGGCCGCTCGCGGACCGCGTGGTACGACTCCAAGATCCCACGCAGGACCCGGGCGCGGGCCGCCTCGTCCTCGGCCCGGTCGACCGCGGCGCGGAACTCGTAAACCTTGTCCCAGGTATTGCGGACCGCCAGGAGGATTTCGAGGATGCCGCTGGTGGCCGTGGCCTGGAACCTGGGGTTCTGCGCCAGGATGTTGGCCAGGAGCGTCGAGCCGCTCCGGGGAAGCCCGGAGATGAAGTGGATCGTCTTCAAGGCCCCGAAACCGCCGGGGCGGCCCCCGCGACGAGTCGCCCCGGCCGGTCGAGGGCCGCCAGGCCGGTGGCGGGCGCGGCGAGGGGCGCCGGGACGGGTCGCGTTTCCCCCTTGATCGGGTGGTAGATCCCCGGCTTGTGGGCGTCGAAGGTGATCAAACGCCGGTCGTACAGGTTCATCCGCCGCTTCGGCTCGGGGAGTTCGGTCAAGGCGAACCCTTGCGAGCGGAGGAGCGTCCCCAGCCGCAGTTCGCTGAGGATCTTGTCGGGGATCGAGCCGCTCGCGACCGCCTCCAGGGCGCGGTGCGAGAGCAACGTCCCGTTGAGGGGGACCAGCCCCCCCGCGTATCGTCGGAGCGGCTCGGGCAGTTGCTCGACCTGGATGAACCAGATCCAGTCGGGATGGTCCTCGATCCGCTTCGCCACCGACCCGGCGGCGTCGGCATCCCAGACCTCGTCGTAGAACTCGCGGACCGGCATCGTCGCCAGCGTGTCCCACTCCAGGAACAGATAACGCTCGGCCCGCAACCCCCCGTGGAGGAACCAGCGGTAGAGCACCGTGTCGGCCCCCGACCAGCGGCCCTCGTCCCCCCAGCGTTGAGACAACATGGCCACATCCAAGGCGTCGGCGACATGCTCCGACGCGGCGTTGCACAAAGCCACGACCGGATAGGGGTTGAGCCGACGCAACAGTTCGAGGTGGGCGCGCGTCGTCGGGTCGTCTCGGTGATGCAAGAACAGGATGCAGCACTCCAGCATGACCACCTCAAGACGACCAAGGACGATGGGCATCAAAGCTTCGGGATGGCAAGTGTATAGAGCGTGATGGGTTCGATGTTCCCTCTGCCGTGCAAACCGCCAGCGACGATGAGCAAGCGATCCTCGGACCAGTGAATCGCCCGGACCTTGCCAGCCACGCCCTTGGCGGACCATACCAAGCCTTTGGAAGCAACGTCATAGGTTCGGGCCTCACCTTCCTGGTTGATGGCGATGAGTTGGCGGCCATCAGGCCGGAAGGCGAGGCGGCTCTGCGCGAACCCCTCGGCGATGGCCAGCGTCCCGGTCAACGTCGCCGTCTCGAAGTCGATCAGGCGGATGGTCCGGTCCGCCGCCGCCGCCGCGATCAAGCGACCGTCGGGGCTGAAGGTTACGGCCCCAAACCACATTTTTGGACCGAACCAGCCCCGCTCGCGTGGGTCGATCAGCCGGAGCTTTCGGCTCTTGAAGTCCCATAGCCGCAGCTTTGGGACGGGCTGTGGATCGCCGATCTTGTCCAAGACCGAAGCGGCGTGGCAGGCGGAGCGGTCGAACGTGATCGCCTCCTGATTACCATTGACCGAGAAATTGACATCCTCCTCCTCGATCGCGCCGAAGCGGTCGACCGGTTGTCGGGATTGAATCGCCCAGGTCAAGGCTTCCGATCGGAGGTTGATCGCGACAACGCAGGTCCCCGACGGCTCAAAAGCGAGCGAACTGAGGGCGGTTTTACTGGTGTCGATGGTAGCGAGCTTGCGACCGTCCTCGACCTTCCAGATTTCGACCGATGTGCCGAGCGAATGGACGCTGAGTGACATGGTCTTCGGATCGGGTGGAGGCTGCTCCATCCCCCACTGAGTCGATACCGCGATGGTTGCGCCCGACGAGTCGAACGCGATGGGGGAGAGCGTCCAGAACTGGTAATCGGGGTTACGAGTCGGCTGTTCCTCGAAGTCTCGATCCGGCTGCGGCTCGCGGGGCGGACCTGGCCGGATCGTTCGTCGGAGGTGGCCATCCTTGGTATTCCAGACCGTCAATTCGCCGTCTTCTGAGCCAGTGACGAGGAGTGAACCGTCGGGAGAGAGCGCGACGTCGGCGATTTGTGCCAGGGGAGTCGGTAATCTGGTCAGCGACAGCGGCGCCAACGGGTCAACGATCGGCGGATCGTCTGATCCGCGCGAGCTTTCCCCCCAGATCATGACGGAGAAAGCGGCCACGACAGCCCAACAACCCGGATTGACCATTTGCGTACCCCTCACGTCAAGAACGGAACTGTCGACGCGTTGCCAACCCTCGATCCCCGGACCAACCGTGAGGTCCGATCAGGGACTCCTGAGCCAGCCGTTATCCGAACCAGGGTTGCTCAGCATGGCTGCTGTCGTGCTGGTCCAGGCTGGCCACTCGCTCGTAACGTCGGTTCCTTGGGGGTCATGAAGAAGCCTGGGTTATCGTATATCGTCGGGTCGTCGCGGTGATAGAGGAACAGATGCAGCACTCCAGCATGTCCACCTTACCCGGATGATGGGGTCAGCTTAAGACTTCGGGATGGCCAGGGTCGTCAGCGTGATTGGCTCCGATTCTTGGGCGCCGACGTTCCGGCGCCCACCGGTGACGATGAACACCCGGTCCGCGAACCAGTGCGCCGCCCAAACGTCACCCGCCGTGCCCTGGGCTGACCAGGCCAATCGCCGCTTGGCGACGTCGTAGACGCGGACGGCACCTTCTTTGTTGGTAGCCAGGACCTGGCCGCCGTCGGGCCGGAACGACAGGAAGCGGGGTGACAGGTCGCCGCCGAAGTCGATCTTGCCGACCGACTGTGCCGTGGCGAAGTCGATCAGGCCGAGCCAGGTGGGCGCGGCGGTGGCGACGAGCCCACCATCGGCGGTCAGGGCGACGGCCAGCGTGCCAAAGGAGTCGGGCGGCTCCACGAGGCGGAGGTTGGGTACGAGACTGTCCCAGAGCCGGAGCGTCGGCGGAGGCGGGATCGGATCGTCGAGATTGGGGTCGCCCAGGACGAGCACCGACGCAGCGCGGCCCTTCGCGGCGGCGAAGGCCACGCATCCCGTGCCATACCCATCGTCCGGTGCATGATAGTCGCGTGGCTGCCGCTCCCCGAACTGATACGACCGCACCGCAGGCTTGGCCTCCCAAATGGAGTAGCGCGAGTCGGAGTCGATCGTGACCAAACCTGCGTTGCCCTCTTCGGACGGTGCCGCCAGCAACGCCAACACGCGAACTTCGCGCACCGCAGTCTCAATCATGGCGACCTTGCGATGCTCGGCGATTCGCCAAACCTCGAGCGTCGAAGTGAGCGGCTGGAGCAGAAGATGACCGAACTCGGGAGGGCCGAGGACATCGACCCCTGAATCGGTTTTCAGAGCGATCGCCTCGCCTTTGGGGTCGAAGGCGATCAGGTCGATCTGCCAGGCGTGATCCCCCCAATGAAAAGCTCGCTCCGCTTGGAGCCCCGGTGCCGGGGGCTTCGGCGACCGAACCGACCGGAATGTTTGTTTCAACAGGCCGGTCTTCGCCTCCCAAAGCGTCACCTCGCCGGACTGCGTCCCGATCGCGACCAACGTGCCGTCAGGCGACATAGCGGCGGTGCTAACTTGCGCCGCCACAGAGAGCTTGATCACCGACGGCGGTGTGGTCAACGGTGAACGCGGCTGGGGCGGCTCGTCGCCCCACGCCGAAGTACCACCCGCGACCCAGCAGACCAACCACGCCGGCCCTATCAGGCGTTGAATCGCAATCATCGTGACCTACCTCTCAAGTTCGCTGATCACACCGGATCGTGCCAGAGAAGCTTTTGTTGTTTGTCACGTTCGATCTTAAATGGTCCAGGAACCCAACCTTGACGCAGGACGATCGCCGTCGTGCTGGTCCACGTCGGCCATTCGTTGTTGGTCGGAGTGCCAGCCTGGTCGTGATAAGATGCGGTTTGTCACTCGTGAATCACCGTGTTTCCACCCGAAGCGCGGGCGGTGGGATGCGGAAATCAGTTCCGAGGTAGAACCAAGGACCGAGGAAGCAATTGATCAGAAACAACGCGATCCAGCAGCACCCCAAAATTTGGCCCAGCCGATCGAGCCAACTTTTCTCGGGATGCCAACGTCCGCTCAAAAGTAACATCAACCAAGTCCCCGCGACAGCGGCACCCATCAAATTCGGCAACCGCAGATCGAAAGCGCAACGGAAGAAGAGTGGCCAATAGAACGCTCGCCAATAATCGAATCGCCAACTCGGGAGCAAGCGGACTACCAGCACCAAAAAGATTATCAAGCCCCCGGTCGCGAGGACCGAAGAAGCCGCGACACTCGCCACGAAACCGGGCTGGTGGGCAAGCCGTCGCAGCCGAGGACGCGGTTGACGGAGGCTTGAAACCAACAGGGCGACCGTTCCCGGAGCGAGCCAGAGCGGCACCCAGGTCATCATCGCGTCGATCAACTCGGTTGGCCACTCTTCTGGTTGCCGGAAGAGAGGGATCGCCCTCATCCCAGCCCATTGTTCTTTGCAGACCCGATGCGAAGCAAACCCGACCGCCATCACGACGACCAACACCATCGCGTCCACCACACCGAAGGTGCGGCCAAACCGCACGCGCTCCTTGCCGCCAGTTGAGTCCAAGCTTCACCCCGCAGCCATCCAACCAAATTAGCTAGTTCGATCCTTTTCGTGTTCTTGGCCAAGAAAAGGATCGAAGGTCGGCAATCGCATGAGATCCCAAAAAAAAGATGTCAACCTAACCCGTTGATGTGTTAGGACCCGGCCAGTACTTTGATGACTTCCCACGTCGCCGAATTGATGGTGACCTGGGCGTCGTAGTCAGCACCGAGCGTCCCTGGTGGGAGGATGTGACCGAAGGTGACGACATAGGCATCACCTTTGCGTTTGACGGTCACGGGCGCTCCCTTCTGGAGATTGACCTTACCCGCGATCGCCTGCCGGGCGATCGCGATAGCCTTCTCTTCCATCGATGACCCCGTTTGCTGATTGTCAGGGGAGCTGCTCGAACCGGTCGTCGTCGAGACCGGCTCATAGCAGCCGGCAACGACCAAGCCCAGGCATGAGCAAAAGAAGAGGGCTGACGCGACACAATTTTCGAGGATTCGTCCCACGATGCTGAAGTGGGTTGTGACTTTAATCGACCTCACGGTGTACTCCTCCGTTTCGGACCCGATGAGTAAAATTGTGCCGGGCTTCTCAGCGGGAAACCGGCCGGGGCTTCGCCGCCCACACCGATGTAGTCATAGACGATGCCCGCGACATTATTGTTGGTGTGGAAGTTTAGGTCCGCGTCGCTCGGAGCCACGTCGCGGCCAATTGGCCGATACGTCGTCGGCGTGTGGGTGTGGAAGAAGGCGACGACGTAAGCCGCCGAGCCATCGGACAATTGCGGGTCCGCCTTCTGATCTGCAGGCTTGGGAATCGGAGAGACGTAAGCGCCATCGTTCGGGCCGATCGGCGGGTCGTAGTCGGTTGTGGTCTTTTGGTATCTCCCCGTCGCGGTGTTCAGGATAATCCAAAACCCCGCCTCCCGCCTTAAGCTATTTGGGTAAGCGCCGGTCGCGTCCGGCGCCCCCGAGTTGTTCTGGGCGTAAGCCAACGTGTTGTTCCATGCTTCAAGCGTGAAATCTTGGACGGTGGAACTCGCGATGATCTGGGTGTAGTTCGGAAACTGGACCGTGACATTCACGAAGGTAGAATCGAACCGGACGTTGCCCACGGTCACATAGGAATCCAGCGTGAATTGTCCCGCAATCCTCTGGACGTAGTTCAGTGTCGGCCCATAGCCCAGCCTGGTCCACGAGTCAGCGCCAGTCCGTGTGCCTTGGATAAGGGCTGGACCGGCGAGCGGTGTGTTCACGGCGGCCGTGATTGTCGAAGTATCCATCAGCGTGTAGACGCTCGCGTCGGTCGTCAGACTCACCGTCGGGCGTAGGAGGGTGTTAGACACGTTGTCGGTCTCATCCGACTCCGCGATCGCGTTGTCGGGATCGGCCACCGCGATCAGGTAAGGTCGGCTTGGATCACCAGGAACCGCTCCGAGAAACTGGAAGCTGCCAGAGTGGGGATTCGCGCCTGAATCCACGGTGACGTATTGCGAGAAGACACCGATGTCAGAGCCATCCAACAAGCCATCAGCGGAGTAGTAGAGCGTCACCTTGAACGAACTAATGGCACCACTGATCGAGTAGCTAAAATCGACTTGATTCGGATTGAAGCTGGAGTGATATTGAATCCCATTCATCTGGATGTTAGGGAGCGAGGTTGGCGCAGGCGGGTCCCCATCGCCAGGCGAGCTAGGGTTCGGATCGCCGCCGCTGGGCGACCCGCCACTCGGTGAACCACCGCTGGGCGAGCCACCGCTGGGCGAGCCACCGCTGGGCGAGCCACCGCTCGGGTCGCCGCCACTCGGTGAACCGCCGAATGGGTCTTCAGGGGTGGTCGTTGCGAGTGACTGCGGTTGAAGTTGGGAACTTATCGCGTCCGATTGGATTTGAGTTGCCGGTGCCGCCGGTGGGAGCGTGAGGGTCATGGGACGGATCACGCCGCCCCCGTACAAGGTAGGGGTGGGCTGGCCCGCGCCCGAGGCTCGGGGGATCGTCGGGCTTGGGGCTGTGATCGTGATCGCGGATTGGCCGGGGACCGACACCGTCAGGGTGACTAAAGGCCCTGCCGAGTTGGTCGAAGTCGGGACGAACTGGGCGGTGTTGATCGAGAAGGTCTGACGAACCGAAGACGGAGCGACAACCGGTGCGAAGCGGCGGGGCACCGAGGGCGACGTCGCGAGGAGGGCCGACGCGGCGGGCGTTCGACCGGGGATCGAGAGCGATGGGGTGATGGAAACGGTTGGATTGGGGGGTGAGACGACCCCCCGGCGAGGGCGGAGACCGGGCACAAAGATTCGAGTTGCGCCACGATCGGTCGGAGCACACGCCGCCTGCGTCGGGGGGACCGCATGGAGTGGACCTCGGTTGTTGGAGTCGATCCGCGTGATGGGCACTTGCAAGGGCGATCCGGCCCGACGCGATTCGCGTCGCCTGGGATCACCCATCGAATGATGTTGGGGTGACATTACCCGACCCGTCCCGGCAGGGTCAAGGAGGCGGCGACGACGATTCGGAATATTTTTTCGGCCCCCGTCACAAGGCGACTTGCCGATGGGTCGGAAAGGCGGAGACCTGTCGCCCGGGGTCGCTTCGGATCGCTTCGCGGGCTATGATTGGTCCATCGACAACGTTGATCCGACCCACGGGACCAAGGGAACGCTCATGCTGGGAGTGCCCGCGACGACCGACTTCGACCTCAAGTTTCGCCTGCTGGGCATCCCGGTTCGCGTCCACCCGTTGTTCTGGGCCTTGGCCGCCTTCCTCGGCTGGTCGAACCGGAGCGGCGGCGAGGTCGTGGTCTGGGTGGCCTGCGTGTTCGTGTCGGTTCTGGTCCACGAGTTCGGCCACGGCCTGACCGCCCGGGCGCTGGCGGCCCAAAGCCCTTCGATCATCCTTTATGGGATGGGCGGACTCTGCGTCTACGACCGCGAGCACCGTTCTCCCTGGCGACGGCTGGCCATCATCCTGATGGGGCCTGGGGCGGGGTTCTTGTTGTTTGCCCTGGTGGCCATCGCGGGGACTTTGATCCTGGGCATCGCGCCGTTTCGGCTGGCGAAGATCCACGAGCCGCCCCGGTGGGCCTTCAGCTCGACCTTGATCTGGGAGGCTTACTACGACCTCCTGGTGATCAACCTGGTCTGGGGGATCTTCAACCTGGTCCCGATCTACCCGCTCGACGGGGGCCAGGTCACCCACACCTTGCTGTCGATGGGCAACCGACGCGAGGGGCCGAAGCGCTGCTTCATCGTCTCGATCGGGATCGCGGCGCTCCTGGCGGTCTACCTGTACCAGCGTGACCAAACGTTCAATGCCCTGCTGATCGGCTACTTCGGGTTGATGAACTTCCAGTTTTACCAGGCTGCCCAGTTTCAAAGTCGGCAAGGCAATAGTTTTGAGAGCGATGATGATTGGTGGCGTAAATAGGGTAAGATGGAGTAGATAATTTCGCCAAGTTTTCTCGAAACCGGACCGTGGTGAGGGTCCCCCCTTCCCTTCGAAAGGGGTGGCCCCGACAATTCACCTTGGCGGGCCGGAAGCGATTGTCCGAATGGCTTCGACGGCCCTTTGTCCCTGATGCCGCCCCAACGCCCCGCCGGCTGATTGATAAGCATGAGCACAAAACCCAGATCGAGACGGCCTCGCCCCAAACCGGAACCTCTGGTGGAATCGGGCGAGCTCCGCGACATTGTCGGCGAAGAAACGGCGACCGGGCGGATCTTGGTCCAGGTCGAGCGGGCCACCCCGGGCGAGCTGCCCGATCGGGTCGCTTTGCTCCCACTCCGGTCCGACGTTGTGTTTCCGCAAACCGTTGTGCCGCTAGTGGTTAACCGAGCCGCCGGGATCAAGTTGATCGACGACATCATGACCGAGGAGAAGACCCTCGGCCTGATCGCGCAGCGGCACCCGGAGACCGACGAGCCGACGATCAGCGACCTCTACCCTACCCTTTGCGTCGGCAACGTCCTCAAGATGCTCAAGTTCCCCGACGGCTCGACGAGGGTGGTCTCGCAGGGGATGTTTCGCGCCCGCTTGATCGAGATCGTCCAGACCGAGCCTTACCTGATCGGGCGGATCGAACCGCTCGAAGACGTGACCGAGGAAGGGGTCGAACTCGACGCCCTGGTCCACCACGTCAACCAGTTGTTCCAGAGGATGATCGAGCAGAGCCAGCAGGTCCCCGAAGAGTTGCAGGTCGCCGCGATGAACACCCGGGAGCCGGGCCGATTGGCGGACCTCCTCGGTTCGAGCCTGCCGTTCACGATCGAAGAAAAGCAGCAACTCCTGGCCGAGACGAACGTTCGGACGCGACTCGAGAAGCTTGGGGCATTCCTGACCCGGCAACTGACCGTCCTCGAACTTTCGAGCAAGATCCAGGCTCAGGTTGGCTCGGAGATTACCAAGGCCCAGCGCGACCACTTCCTCCGCCAGCAGATCAAGGCGATCCAGGACGAGTTGGGCGAGGCCGAGTCGGACAACCCCGAGCTTGACGAACTCTGGGAAAAGCTCGAAAAGGCCAAGCCCCCCGCCGACGTCTTGGCCGAAGCCGAGCGCGAGATGGACCGCCTGGCCGGGATGCACCCCAGCTCCGCCGAGTATTCGATCGTCCGGACCTACCTCGACTGGCTGTCCGTCCTCCCCTGGGAGAAGTCCAGTCGCGACCGGTTGGACCTCCGCCGAGCCCGGAAGATCCTCGACGCCGACCACTACGACCTCGAGAAGATCAAGGAACGCATCCTCGAATATCTCGCCGTCCGCAAGCTCAAGAAGGACATGAAGGGGCCGATCTTGTGCTTCGCCGGTCCCCCCGGCACCGGCAAGACGAGCCTGGGCAAGAGCATCGCCAAGGCGCTGGGCCGCGAGTTCGTCCGGATCAGCCTGGGCGGGGTCCACGACGAAGCCGAGATCCGGGGCCACCGCCGGACCTACGTCGCCGCCATGCCCGGTCGGGTCCTCCAAGGGTTGCGCAAGGCCGGTTCGAACAACCCGGTGTTCATGCTCGACGAGGTCGACAAGCTCGGCGCCGACTTCCGAGGGGACCCATCCGCCGCGCTCCTGGAAGTCCTCGACCCCGAGCAGAACGCCACCTTCCGCGACCACTACCTCGACGTCGACTTCGACCTGTCCAAGGTGATGTTCATCGCCACGGCCAACCAGCTCGACACCATCCCCGCCCCCCTGCTCGACCGGATGGAGATCATCGAGCTTTCGGGCTACAGTGAGGAGGAAAAGGTCACGATCGCCAAGAAGTACATCGTCCCCAAGCAAGTCGACGCCCACGGCTTGACGAATAAGCTGATCCACTTCGAGGACGAGGCGATCCGCCGGGTCGTGGCTGACTACACCCGGGAAGCCGGGTTGAGGAACCTCGAACGCGAGCTGGCCACGGTCTGCCGTAAGGTCGCCCGCAAGCACGCCGAGGGGAACAAGGCGCTAACGACGGTCGTCCCCGAAGCCTTGGCCGACATGCTCGGCCCGCCCAAGTTCTTCCGGGAGGTTGCCGACCGGACCGGGACTCCCGGGGTCTCCACCGGCCTGGCCTGGACCCCGACCGGAGGCGAGATCCTCTTCATCGAAGCGAGCGGGATGCCCGGCAAGGGGACGCTGACCTTGACCGGCCTCCTCGGCGAGTCGATGCGCGAAAGCGCCCAGGCCGCGCTCAGCTTCCTGAGGAGCCACGCCCAGGCTTTGGGGCTGGACGGCTCGCGGATCAGCAAGACCGACGTCCACATCCACGTCCCCGCCGGCGCGGTCCCCAAGGACGGCCCGTCGGCCGGCGTGGCGATCTCCGCCGCGCTCATCAGCCTGTTCAGCGACCGGGCGATCCACCAGGAACTGGCCATGACCGGCGAGGTCACCCTCACCGGCCGAGTTTTGCCCGTCGGAGGGGTCCGCGAAAAGGTCCTCGCCGCCCGGAGGGCCGGGATCACCACCGTCCTGATCCCCCGCCACAACGAGAAGGACCTGATCGAGCTTCCCGCCGAGGTCAAAGCGGACCTGACCTTCCACGCCGTCGACACCCTCGAAGACGTCGTGAAGCTCTTGTTCCCCGCCAAGGCCGCCAAACCCACCGCCGCCAAGCCCCAACCCGGCCATCCTCGACCGAAGTCCAACCCCAGCAAGGAAGTCGCCCGAAAGACCGCCCTCCCCGGCCCGAGACCCTCGACGCCTTCCAAGCCAACCCGCCGTCCCCGGTCGGCTTGACCCGAAACGAAAGGGACCGGCCCCAAGCCAGTCCCCGACGTCCGCCTCACGGTTAATGGCCGATCTCGGCCAGAAGCTTTTCGACCGCCTCGTCAAGCGACTTACCTCGGACGTCCTTCGCCCGGATGATCCCGTTGCCGTCGAGGATGAAGATCGACGGGTAGGAATGGACGCGATAACGGTCGGCGATCCCGTTCGGCGTGTTGTCGCCGTCATACCAGTTCGGCCAGGTGATCCGCTCCTTGCTGACCGACTCTCGGGCGGCGGCTTCGGTCCGGTCGCTGTTCACTCCGAGGAAGGCGAACGGCTTGCCTTCGAGGCGCTTGACGAGTTCGCGTTCGTGGGAGAGCATCGCCAGGCAAGGGGCACACCAGGAACCCCAGAAGTCGACCACGACGACCTTCCCTTGGTAGTCGCTTAGCTTGAAGGTTTTGCCGTCGAGACCCTTCCCTTCGATCTCGGGGGCGGGCTTGCCGACGGCCAGGTCTCGACGCTGGGCAAGCCACTCCTCGGCAGAAGGGCCGATCGTCTTGTCGGAGCCGTAAGCGAGGTACATCCTCACATCGGCAAACTCCTGGACGACACGCTCGAAGAGGGGTTCGGCCTCGTTCAGAAGAGCGTCGGATCGTCGCTGCTTGATTTGTTCAAGGAACTCTTGGCCATAATCGTCCTCCAACCGTTTCGCCATCCTCTCGTCCTCGGCAGATCGCTTCGCCACACCGGCGATATGATCAAGGTACTTGGCGAGAGAAAAGCAGGCGATCCCGCGAGCCGTGCGGTCGGGGTTCTTTTCGAGGATGTCTCGGAGCAGCGGCTCGGCTTGCGGGATCGAGGAGACCCCCAACTGGAGGCAAACGAACGCAATCTCCGGCTCAAGCAACCAGTCGCGGCGGAGTTGCTCGATCGCGGCGACCGCCTCCGGGCTCCTGCCGCCGGTCACGATCACGATGTTGAGGGCTTTGGGGGCAGCCTTCGAGTCGGGTTCTTCCCGGGCCAAGGCGAGGACGCGACGGGTAAATTCTTGCTTTCGTTGCTTCTCTTCGCGAAAGAGCCGCTCGCGCTCGGCGGGATCTTTCGCGGGAGCGGTCGATCGCCGCAACTCCTTCCCCTTCCGACTGTACTCTTCATCCATCGCGTTCAGGCGTTGCTCGAAAGACTTCTGTTCCTGGGCCTTGACAGACGCTGTGGCCCCGACCAGGACCATCAGGAGAAGCATCGAGAATCGTATCGGGCGGTTCATGCGACTCACCCGGATGTTACACCCACGCTTGTTTATCTTCTTGGCGAAACCGGGATCAACAATGAAGTCCGGCTGCGTCGCCTCATGCCCAAGTCTCCCCGAGCCGGAAGGATGACGCAATGGTCCAATGTCATGCGTTCTCGGGTTGCCAAGGGTGGGGGGTTCCGATAGTCTCCGAACCTTGCGAAGCGACCGCCCCCAGGGATGTCTGGGCGGCCTTGCTTTCACACCCGGAATCTCCCCTTGGAGCGAGCACGGATGCGCGCACGCCAAGCGATTTGCCTTGCTTTGATCAGTTCCGCAATCCCGCTCGTCGTTCCGGCAGTGGCCGGGGCCGACGACCTGCCGGTCGCCTCACCCTCGACGACGGCAGCAGCCAAAATCTCGAAGAAGGTCGGCCCGACGCCCGCTAGGCCGACTAATCCGGCCTCGACCCCGGCCCCTTCCCAGAGATCGGCAAGCCCGTCCCTCCCGGCGTTGCCGAAGGGGGATAGCGACTCGAAGCCGAATCCCGCCATCGCGGCTCCTCCGGGTTCGGCCTCGGCGGTATCGCCGGGGAATCCCGCCGAGGCGGCCCGGACCGAGGCGGGGACCAAAGCCCGGCTTGACGCCTTGAAGGCCGCCGAGGCTAAGGACAACCCAGCGAACAAGCCGATCAAGGAGGTTTTGGAGCGGCGGTTGCAGCTCCTCGAACTCTGGAAGAAGGAGTTCAAGGGCCGGCAAGACGCCGAGCACCCTTCGACCAGCCCCGAGCAGGTGGCGGCCGAGTTCAAAGGGGACCTTGAGAAGACCAAATCCCTGCTCGACCAGTCGAACAAGACCCCCGACGCCTTGCTTCCCGAGCCGTTCCAGCCCCTAGCCGCCGAGGCGTCGAAGACCCGCGAGGTCCGGCTCGCCGAGATGAAGGAGGCGATCGATGCCGCCAGGGCCGAGGTCAAGGATCGGTCGGGCGAACTCGAGGCGCTCCGGGGGGACGGGGCGAAGAACCACTCGGGCGAGGTTACGACCCTTCGGGCCGCTCGGGACAAGGCCCATCAGGAGGTCTCGGCCCTTTCCGCAGGCCGAGGCGAGCGCGAGGCCGCCATCGCCAACGCTGGGTCGGTCGAAGCCCGCGAACTCGCCCGCGATAAGTTTCTTAACTACGAGTGGGAATGCCGGGTCGGAGCCGAAAGCCTGGCCTCGCTCGAAGCGAAGATCAACCTGGCCGCCAGGCGGCTGGAACTCGGGTCGCTTCAGGCCCAGGCAAAAGCCAGCCACATCGAACTCGGCCGGAAGCTCCTCGAACTGATGGAGAAGCGCTACACCTGGCAGAGCGAGCAGCAGCAGAACGAACTGAAGAAGGCCGTCGCCAAGGAAGAATCGCGGGCCGCCCAGACCGACGACGTCCTTGAACGATACCGGGCGCAGCGGTCGGTCGAGTTGCTCGAACTGGAGGCCCAAGCCGTCGCCTACGAGAAGGCCGGCGCCACCGACACTGCGGGCTTGTCGGTCTCCGAGCAGACCGCCCTGGCCGACGGCGTGGAGAAGAACTTCGAGGACCTCAAGAAGCTCCTCGGCGACGGGAATGTCAGCCCCCTGGACGTCCTCCGGCTCAAGAACGAATTCCGGAGGATCGGACCCCAGCGGGCGGCGATCGTCCGGGGCGACCTCGCCGCCGTCAAAGGGGCCTTGATCACCTACGAGAACGCCCTGGCCGACGCCGAGATCGACCTGGTCAACGACTCCAGGGACGACCGGTACGACCGCGAAAGCCTCCTCGACAAGCTCCCCGAGAGCCGTCGACACGACGCCGAGGCGATGCTCGAAGCGATGGAGGCTCGCCACCGAGGCTTGCTCAACCGTTGCCGGAACGTCCTCCAGAAGCTCGCCCAGCGCCTCGACGACACGCAAACCCAGATCCTCCGCCGGATTCGCCTCCTCGACGAGCAATACGCCTTCATCCGGACCCATATCTTCTGGGTCCGAGACGTCGAGCCTGTCGGCCCGAGTACCCTAGCCCACGCCCGAGACGAGGCTGTCCGGGCGGCTCGAGCCCTGTTCAAGCTCGCCCTTGAGACGTCCGACCGAAGGCTCTGGGGTAAGGTCTCGCCCGACTTCATCTTGGCGATGGCTGCCCTGGTCATCCTCCCGATCCCGCTTCGGCTCGGCCAGAGGGCGATGGACCGGCTCCGCCTCGCCGCCCCCGATACCTCCATGACACCCGAAACCGCCCCAAGCCCGGTGGTCGGCTGACCCGTCCGAATATCAATGCGGCCACGGACGGGACACGGACGAAAATTACAAAAGAATTTCATCCGTGATGAGTCCGTGTTCCATCCGTGGCTAACAGACTTTTGAGGCTCAACAACCGGAGTGGTAGCGATGCGGAAACTGCGGCGACTGGGGTATGGTCTGGTGTCGGCGGCGACGTGGCCGCTCTACCTGGCCGTGGTGGCGTTCGCGGTCAAGTCGGCCCCTTGGCCTCGCGACGTGACCTGGCCTTCGAGCGTGGTCTTGCTGGGCTTGGCGGCTTCGTTGTTCGTTGCCAACGCCGGTCGGATGGCATTCCGGTCGGGGGGTTGGGCGGCGGAAGACCTGGCGGCTCCTCGCGACGTGCTCCGACAGCTCAGGCGGGTGAGCATGACCCTGGCGATCGCCGGGTTCGTCTTGCTGATGCCCGAGATCCTCTTCAGCCAGGGGTTGATCGCGCCGGGCGGTCGGCCGATCTCGGCGGGTTCGCTCGGCCGACTGCTCGTGCTCGGGTTCGAGCTGACGTGCTGGACGTTGGCATATCGCCTGCTCCGGACCAAGTCGCCCTTGCTCCTGTGGCTGTCGGATGACCCGGCGAAGCTCGGCTGGGTGGGGCGGCACCGTCGGGTTTTGGCCCCCTTGATCTTGTCGGCGTTCGCGTCGATCTTCGTCCTCGACGCCGCAGGCTACCACTTCACCGCTCGTCGATTCACCTGGGGAGGATTGGCGAGTCTGGTCATTCTCGGGGGATGCTGGGCGGCGCATGCGTTGCTGATCCGCCTGATTGATCGCCACGCCTGGCGCTGGAACACCCCAAAGACGGCGGTCGATGCGACCTCATCGCCCTCGTCGACCGACGAGTCGGGCACGCCCCCCGAGGACGCCGTGGTCCGGCTCCGGAGGCTGGCCAAGGCCGCCGTGGTCCTCTTCGGGGCGGTCCTGGGGGCTTACGCGTTCAACGTTGACCTCGCCTTGTTCCGCTACCTGGGCGGGGTGGTCCTCTGGCCGCATGGCGACCAGTCGGTGACGCTCGGCGACGTGGCCTTGATGCTCGTGATCGCTTTCGTCACGATCGGGGTCTGGCGGAACACGCAGACCTGCTTCACGGTGGTCATCTTCCCCCGGATGACCGACGACCCCGGCGTCCGGTTCGCCGTGGTGACGCTTTGCCGATACGCGGTCCTGGCCGTGGGGACGCTCGCCGGTTTGTCCGCGATCCACCTCGGCTTGGAGCGGATCGGCGTGGTCCTGGCGGCGCTCGGCGTCGGGTTGGGGTTCGGCTTGCAGGAGATCGTGTCCAACTTCGTCAGCGGGATCATCCTCCTGGTCGAGCGGCCGATCCGGGTCGGCGACCTCGTTACGGTGGCCGGGATGACCGGGAGCGTCGACCGGATCAACATCCGGGCCACCACCATCATCAACGGCGACAACCAGAGCATGATCGTGCCCAACCGCGCGTTCATCACCGGGAACCTGGTCAACTGGACGCACAAGGACAAGATCGTCCGCGTGGCCATCCACGTCAACGTCGCGCACGGGACCGACGCCGACACCGTGACCGACCTCCTCCTGAGCATCGCCCACGCCGACGTCGACGTCCTGAACAACCCGGTCTCGGCCGCCTTCCTCGACTCGATCGCCCCCGCCGCGCTCGACTTCGTCCTCTACGCCTACGTCCCCGAACCCAGCGTCATGGGCCGCGTCCGCCACCGCCTCAACGGCGAGATCCAGCGCCGGTTCGCCGCCGGAGGGATCACCATCCCCCTGCCCACCCAGGAACTCCGCGTCCACGCCATGACCACCGAGGACGGCGAGATCCTCCCCCGCCGCCCCGCCAACCCGCGATACGACCTCGCCGCCAACCCCATCCCCGCCCCCCACCTCCACCCGAGTTTCGCCCCCCTGCCCGCCCCGGCGGCGGAATGCCATCGAGGCGTGGATGAGTAGGTGGCTGCCACCCTTCTGGATGGGCTGGTCTGGAGAAATGGCCGTCGAACCATTCGACCCGATCGATTGATTTGAGAGCCTCAACATCAACGCTGACTCGAGCATTGCCTCGGGCAGCTTGGCCCACCGGCTCGCGATGAAAGTCGAATAAATCCAGTTTCGGTCGCATCGAGGAGTCTGCCTTCTGAGTAGTCGAAGGCTTTAAATCCGGTACACTTCCTCGAACACTTCGCCTACGAAGACCTTAGAACCCCAGCGATCCCAATGCATCGTTGTTGCCTGATAACCCCCTCTATCGGGCAACAATCCGACCAATCGCCGGTTGACTTTCGACTTGTTCTCGTGTCGGATAAAGGGGATTGGACTAAACCGCTGCGCGGTAGAGCCTTGAATCGTCGGCCTCTGGACAACGCCAGCCGACTTGGTTATGTTGTGTCTTCCTCAGACTATTGTCAGACTTCATGGGGAGCACCATGATGCGGCTCCTGATCCACGCGGTATGGGTGCTGGCGATTCTGGTTTCGCCCTCTCTCTCCGCAGCGGCGGATGAGAAGCCGACGGAGACGTTGGCATCGCTCAAGAAGGAACAAGAGACGGCGTTCAAAGAACTGGAAAGTCGGCGGAAGCCGGGAACGACCGAGGCCGAACAAGAGAAAGCTCTCGATCGCTACTACGAGACGGTCGCCGACCTTGGTCGCCGCGCCATGGCCGTCGTCAAGAGACGTCCTGATGCGTCCGACGCCGTCGAGGCCCTGATATGGGCCTGTAAGGTGGGGACGGAAGGCAATGCAGAGCTCGCTGGCGTTGTTTATGACTTTGTGGCCGAGCATTATCTCGACTCCGACGCGATCCTGCCACTCTGCCACATCGCCTGGGTCGACGCCGTCAAGAGCCCCCAGGTCGAAACTTGTCTCCGCGCCGCGGTCGAGCGAAGCAAGAACCCCAAGGTGCGTGCTCTTTGCTGCTTCAGTCTGGGCCGGTGCTATCAGGAGCTTGCCTCGGCGGCGCGAGATCTCAACGACCCCGTCCGTCGCGAGATCCGCGAAGGAATTCTCGACCGCTTCGGGCCGGTCGTGATCCGGCGACTCCGCTCCCTCGATCCCGAGAAGCTCGCTCGCGAGGCCGAGGCGTGTTTCGATCGCACGATCAAAGAGTTCGGTGATCAGCGACCCATGGGCACGTTCTTCCCGCCGCTGGGAGAGCAGGCCGAGGGGATGCTTTTCCTGCTGCGCCACCTTGGCATCGGCTGCACCGTGCCCGAGATCGAGGGGGAGGACATCGACGGCAAGCCGATGAAACTCTCCGACTACCGGGGCAAGGTCGTCATGGTCTCGTTCTGGGCGACCTGGTGCCGTGCGTGCATAGATCAAGTGCCTCGCGAGAAAGCCCTGGTCGAGAGGATGAAGGGCCGGCCGTTCGTCCTGATCGGCGTCAACGGCGACAACGACCGCGGGCAAGCGAAAGCGGTATCCGCCAGGGATGGCGTCAATTGGCGATCCTTCTGGCCCGGTGGCTCGAAGCAAGGAACCCCCCTGGAGTGGGGCGTCTTCGTTTGGCCAACCGTCTACGTGATCGACGCCAACGGAGTGATTCGCGACGACGGCCTTGTTTACTTCGAGGAAATCTATGGGCGTAAGACACCCGACAATAAGACACCCGACAAGATGATCGAGAGCTTGGTTGCGGAATTGGAAAAGGCAACGAAGAGGTGAAAGTCGGCCTCCGGGTGATCCGAATTCACGCCCTTCGGGTTCGTAGCAGCTTCTGACCGTCCGGGCGGATCGAGCCGTCCGGGCCGACATGCCGATAGAGCGTCTGCCGGGTGATGCCCAGCTCGGCGGGGGTGCCACGGGTTGTATTCAACCCGTGACGTTGATGTGGCCCAAAGCCCGGGTTGAGTACAACCCGTCGCACCCGGCTGGCAAAGTTTCTTGCCTCTTCCCACCCAACGGGTTGTATGCCGCCACCGAAACCAATTCATTTCCCATGAGGTCGTTTCCCAAGCATTATCGGATAGGTATAATTTTCACATTCAAACCGCACCCGGCCCATTGACGATCCGCCGTGACCACCGGGAAACCCGTTTTCAGCCCTAGAGCCAAACAAGCCCGGTCGCCGAGCGATAGTCCATGCGATCGTGTCGGCATCCGCAACGCGGCGGCCAGAAACGCAAATTCATGGTCAAATGCCACGACCTCGCAAGGAAATTCCGCGAGCACCTCGCTCGCTTCCTCCGGCGTCATGCCCCGTTCGATGTTCTTGCACACCACTTCCGAGAGATTGACCGCCGAAAGCAGCGATCCGGGCAAATGCTCGACCACCGCCTCGCCGCCGGTCTCCTGAAACAGCAACGCGAGCAAGGCGGAAGCATCGAGGATCGCCCTACTCACGTTCGGCAGCCTCACGGCGGTCACGGATCAGTTCATCGACGACCCCGGTTCCTGGCTTGGCGTAACGGCCGCAGCGTTCTTGGGCCTGCCGGATGACCTCGGTCAGCGTCTTGATTTCGATGCCATGCTCAGTCCGACTAAAAACCACCTCTGAACCATCTTTAATGCCAAATTCCTTCCGCAGCCCAGCGGGCAACACCACCCGACCGGCGGAGACCTTCCCTCGGCCAACGGATTCCATATGCCATTTCTCCTCTTTTGTGTCACCTATCGAGATTTTGCCACAAAAGTTCTTTCGTGGCAACTCAGTACAAATCTGGCAAAAAATGGCAGCTTGTCTAAAATTACTTTTCAACGATGGAGGCGGCTTAGGGAGAGATGAAGGGGATTATTTTCTTATGAACAAACGCTATCATCCTCCCGAAGAAGTTGGTCTTAGGAAACAAGCATCGGCCCAAGTCTCACTAGAGCCTGTTCTGTTTTGTGATCGCCAGCTTGTCAGCAACGGCGTGACTTTTCTTCTGATGCAGACTTGATCATCGGCCCGTCTTGGCGGGTTCGGCCGGGATGGGGACTGCGGGGATCTCGGTCGGGTTCGGTTCGAGGTTGTCGTTGTAGAAAACCTCGCAGAGCTTGCCGAGCTTCTTGCCGGTCAGCGAGGCGGCTTCGCTGACGGTGGGGGCGATCGCCTGTGAGGGGACGTCGTTGACATAGAAGGCGAAGGCGAGCTTTTTGCCCGACGCGGTTTCGAGGTAGCCGGCCAGGGCCTTGCTCGTCAGGACGGGGTGGCCGGTCAGGGGGTTGTCGACCCAGAAGCTCCCGGTCTTGGCGTGGGCGTGGCCTCGCGCGGGGCTTTCGGGGGGGACGGCCTTGCCCAGGGTTCCGTCTCGGCCGAGGATCGGCAAGGCGACGTCGAAGGCGGCGAAGTCGGGGCGATTGGCCATCGCCCTCAAGAGCGCGACCGTGGCCCGAGGGGTGGCCAGGTCGGCCCTCGACCCTCCGGCTCCGCCGCCGAACGAGATGGTTTTGACGTCGACGCCGAGCTTCTCGAGGATCTCGGCCTCAAGCTTGAGCCCCCGGTCGAGCGTGCTCGCCCCGTGGTGCGCGGCGACGATCAGGGGCAAGGTGCTGGCGTGGAGGTTCTGGCTGACCTTGAGGATCACCCGGAGGTACTCGCGGAGCGGCGGCGAGGTGTACTCGGCCACCATCGGCAGCGCGGCGGTTTCCCCCTTCGAGGGGAGCTTGGCTTCGAGGTTGTCGCCCAGGGGAGAGGCCCCGGACACGGTCACGCCCCGGTTCCTCAGGGTCTCGACGAACAAGGCCCGGGCGAAGGCGGCGGGCTCGTCGACCTCGTAGGTGTCCATCACCGGCTTGTGGTTGAGGGGGATCTTCCCTCGGACGACGAACCGGCGGGGGCCGACGGCTCGGACCTGGATCGCCGCCGCTCCCGAGCCTTCGGCGGTCGTCTCGACCCGGACGTCGGCGGCGGCGAAGGCGGTCTCAGGAACGAACCGGACCTTGGCGGGCTCGCCGATTTTACCCCCCGGCACCACCACCACGTCGATGATGTTGTCGTTGACGAGGATCGGCGAAACCTGCTTCGGGCCGCTCCCGGTGCTGACGGCGGGCTCGAACAGGCGGTCGTCGACCAGGACGTCGCCGGTGACGGCCCGGATTCCGCTGGCATGGACCTCTCGGGCCAGGTGGATCAAGCCGGCCAGGGGGTCGCAGGGGACGAGGTTCCCTCCGCCATAAGAGTGGTCTCCGTCCTCGAACAGGAGCGAGCCGTCGGGACCGGTGCGCCCCCCGAGGCTGAGGTCCCCTCGGGCCACGAGGATCAGGTCGCCTTGGAGGGTGCCGTCCTTGACCTCGCCTCGGCGGACGACCGGGGTCTTGAAGCGGTAGTCGGCCCCGAGGTCCGCCAGGGCGGCGGCGGTGGTGAACAGCTTGGTGACCGAGGCCGGGCAGAACATCTGGTCGGGGTTACGCTCGAAGACCGGGCGGCCGGTGGCGAGGTCGACGACCAGGATTCCCCAATGTGCCCCGGCATATTCGCGGGCGTTGATGACCGACTCGACGCGCTCGGTCCAGGGGGAAGCCGTTTGCGCCTCCGATCCTCGGGCCGCGAGCAGACCAACCAGCCAGAACCACCGCTTCGGACCCCTAGGCATGGCAATTTCCCCTCGGCTTCAATCCATTCGCAAGGTCGCCCCGACCAACCTGCCGGTTCGATTCAAGATAGCCAAAACGTCGCGGCGACCCCACCGAAATCGCGGAAAAATCTCCGATGGATCGCACGTCCTTCGCCCCTCGAACCGGGAAACCGCCATGGAGATTCGGATTGCAGATCGCAGGATTGCAAATCGCAAATCAATCAGAAATCGAGGTCTTTCAATCCTTTGCGATCTGCGATCCTGCGATCTGCAATGCTCGATCTCGAAGGATCTCCGGATCTCGAAAGCTCTACCCGGGAAAATTTCCGAGAGGCCAGGCGGACGCAAGGTTGTTAAACTCGATGCCTTGCGACACCCCTCGACCCCAGATCGGAGAGTGCATCGTGGCGACGACACGGCTCGACCGCTCGAAGACCGCTCGATGGACCTTGGCGTGGGCCTTGGGCCTGGCCGGGGCGTTCGGCGGATTTGGTGGACCTCACTTCAGTTCCCGCTCGACCTTCGGGATGGGGTCAAGCTCGACCTCCGACCGGAACGGACTCGCACCCATGTCTTCGACGCCCAACGCCACATCGGTCCTGGTCGACTATTACGAAGTCTTGCTGGTCGACGGCGACGTCGAAGGGTTTCGCCGGAACGTGTCGGCCCGCTATAACGAGGCGACCCTGGCCCGCCTCCTCAGCGCGCAAGACGTCCAGGCCCGCCGCGCCTCGGTCTTGAGCCTGGGGTTGTTCGGCGGTTTCCAGCAGAGCAACGCCGCCGTGGCCCATGCCCTCAAGGACAAGGACCCGACCGTCCGGAACCTGGCCAACGACGCGGTCTGGGCGATCTGGTTTCGCGCGGATACCCCGGAGAACAACGAGAGCCTGACGAAGATCCGCAAGCTGGCCGACGCCGGTCGATTCCCCGAGGCGATCGAGCAGGCCGACCGCCTGATCGCCAAGGCCCCGACGTTCGCCGAAGCTTATAACCAGCGGGCGATCGCGCACTTCGTCATGGGACAGCATGCCGCCAGCGCCTCGGATTGCCGCCTGGTCCTGAAGCACAACCCGTATCACACCGGGGCCCTCTCGGGGCTGGGGCAATGCCTGCTCCACCTGGGCAAACGCGACGAGGCGCTCGCTGTGTTCCGCCGGGCCTCGGAGATTCAACCGTTCAACGACGACCTCCGCGACCTGATCGCCCGGCTCGAAGGGAATCGCTGAGGAGGCACGCGGCTACGCCTTCGGGGCAGCCACCCGCGTCGTCATCGAGAAGCGGCGCAGGTCCATCTCGCTGGCCAGGACTTCGCCAACCTTGGCCACGAACTCCTTCATGTAGGGCATCTCGAAGTGCTTGTCGAGGGCTGCGGGCGTCGCCCAGTTCTCGTAGAGCATCCAGACCTCGGGGTCTTCGATCGACCGGTGTAGGTCGTAATTGACGTTGCCGGCCTCGGCCCGAGACGGCTCGCTCAAGGCGAAAAGTCGCCGCCCGAGTTCGTCTCCGTGGCCGGGCTTCGCCCGCAGGAAGGCGACCAACGTCAGTTGCGAACCGGTTTCCGACGGGGAAGAGGAACTGTTCGTGGTCATCCGATCAAACTCCAAGTTGGGGAGACACTCAGAAGCCGACCGCCAGTTCCGCCGCCTGCTCCTTGCCTCGCTTCACCGTCTCCGCCGCCTGGTCATCCCAGGTGTGCTCCACCGTCATCGTCGTGACCTCGCGGACGCCGATGAATTTGAGCCAGAAGTCGATATAATTCTTTTGATGATCAAACCCAGGGTTGGAAGTGGCGAATCCCACCTCGTCGCTCTGCCCCCGGACGTAGATGACGAAGGCACGCTGGGCCTTCAGCATCGGGCCATAGGCGTTGCCGTCGAACGTGAACAGCATGTTCCGCTGACAGGCGAGGTCGATCAACTGCTTGAGCTTGTACGGGTAGGCAAAATTCCACATCGGGACCCCCAGGAGGATGCGATCCGCCTCCTGGAACCGCCTCACGAGCGACCGAATCCGGTCCCAGACCGCCTGCTCGGACTCGTTCATCGGCTCCTTCGAGACCCCCTTGTACTTCGCCCCGATCGCCTCGCCGTCGAAGTCCGGCAGCCTCTCATCCCAGACGTTCAGGGTGTCGACGACGACCGAGGGGTTGGCCCGGCGGTATGCATCCAAGAATGCGTTCGCGACGGCGATCGACAACGACTTGGGGCCGCGCGGGGAAGACTGGATGTTTAACAATTGCATGTTGATAACGCTCGATTCTTCGTTGGATTTCGTCCGGGTTTGGGATTCATGAGGATGGAGGCGATCGCCTCGGCCCGTCCTCGTGCGATGTCGCGGGCCTCTTGCTCGGCCTTCGGCCCGAACAGCGTGCCCTCGATGAGGACGGCGTGGACCTCGGCGATGCCGACCATCTTCGCCCAGGTCCGGAGATAGGCGACCTGGTGGTCGTCTTCGACCTCCGAGTAATCGCTACCCATCGGGGCGCCTCGCGCGGCGACCACCACCATTCGCCGACCGGTAAGCAGGCCGCTCAGGCGACTGCCGTCGAAGGCGAACAACACGTCCTTCTGCGAGACCGCGTCGATCAGGTGTTTTAATCAATCAGGCAGGCCGAAGTTCCACATCGGCACGCTCATCAGGATCAGTCCGGCGGCGTGGAAGCGGTCGGCGAGGGTCCGGATCTGCTCCCAGGAGTCGCGCTGGGGATCGGTCAATGCCCGGCCGGACAGCCCGGCGTATTTGGCGTCGAGCGCCGGGCCGTCGAACGGCGGCAAGTCCGTCGTCCAGACGTCGAGGGTGTCGACGATGACTTCCGGATGGCCGAGGCGGTAGGCCGCGAGGAACATTTCGGCGATGGCCTTCGAGGCGGAGCGCTCGCCTCGAGGCGAGGCCGCGATGTGGAGGATCGGGATCATGAGGGAACCCTTGTGGGCGAGGGGTCGAGATGAGGGGTCTTGACGCCGTCGATGAACCCGGCGGCGACGATCGCCGCGATGGCGATGGCGATCGCGCCCGAGGCGAAGGCGCGGGTGGCGACGGCGGGATCGCGGCCGTCCCCGACCAGCGTGTAGAACAGGCCGCCGACGAGGGCGACGCCCAGCGAGCCGCCGATCTGCAAGGTGGACGCGGCGAGGCCCGACGCCACCCCCGCCTGGCTCTGGTCGACCCGGTCGGTGATGGTCCGCAACAGTGTCGGGATGACCAGCCCTTGGCCGATCCCGATCCCGATGGCGAAGAGCGCGAGCATGAGCAGCCTCGGCTGGCCGTCGAGCGTGGCGAGGGCGGCCAGGAGCAACGAACCGGCCAGCCAGAGCAACGCCAGCGTCGCCGCCCGATCGGTCCGGGCGACCAGGCGAACGCTCGCCCAAGGGCTGAGCGCGAAGCCGAGGCCCAGCGGCAAGATCGCCAGCCCCGTCTGAAGCGCGTTGCGATGCAGGGCGGCCTGCTGATAGGCCGCAAAGATCAGGAAGAAGGCGGCGAAGACATTGTAGAGCAGGCCGGCGACGAGGCCACGCGACACGCCGGGCGAGGCCAGGAGCTCAAACGTGACCAGGGGATCGCCGCCGCGGGCCGCGACGCTCCGCTCGTGCCTCCAGAACAGGAGAAGCAGGCGCGGCGAGGCGACGAGCAGGATCAAGGTCCAGGCCGGCCAGCCATTTCGACGTCCCTCGACCAGCGGCACAATCAAGGCGGCAAGCCCGAGCGCGAGCAGCACAATACCGCCGTGGTCGAGCCGCTGCGGCCTCGGGTTGCGGTTCTCGCGGAGCAGGAGGAACGCCAAGGGCACGATCACGGCCACCACGGGCAAGTTGACGAAGAAGATGCTCCGCCAGCCGAGGCCGGCCGGGTCGGCGGCGATCAGGATGCCGCTGGCCGGCTGGCCGATCACCGCGCCCGAACCGAACGTCGCGGCATAGAAGCCGAGGGCGCGAGGCCGCTCCTCAGGCGGGAACAACGCCCGGATCGAGGCCAGGGATTGGGGCATCATGATCGCCGCGAAGCCCCCCTGCACATCCGGCCCGCCACCAACCACGAGGGGTCGGGAGCCATCCCGCAGACCAGCGACGCCAGGCCGAAGCCCGACACCCCCAGGAGGAAGACCCGCTTCCGGCCGTAAAGGTCGCCGAGCCTCCCGCCGGTGACGAGCATCACCGCATAGGCCGTGGGGTAGCCCGCCACGATCAGTTGCACCGCCCCGTCGCTCGCGCCAAGGTCGATCCGGATCGACGGCATCGCGACGCAGACGATGAAGAAGTCGATCGGGGAGAGGATCGTACCCGCCAGCATCAAACACAGGGCGGCCCAACGCTGCCCGTCCGGCGCCAGATCCACGTCTTCCTGTTTGGCGATCGTCTCGACGCTCACGCGACCCTCGATAAATTCTGGAACGAACGGTTCCAATTAAGTCCAAAAAAGACTTTACGCTTTCCAGGAATCTTCAACTAATTTCAAATTGCGGATGATTGATTCTGATCGCTTTGCAATCTGCGATTTAAAATGTGCAATCAATTTCTGGGAGCGGTATCAGACGAGAACATTCATGGCCGCGTCGACGATGCTTGCCATGTCTTCGCGGGTCCGGCCGGTCTTGCCGAGGACGCCCAACCCCTCGATCGTGCAGAGGAAGAATCGGGCCAGGGCCTCCACGTCGCGCTTCGAGGGGATCTCGCCCGCTTCCTGACCTCGGCGAATGGCCGCCCCGATCAACCCTTGTATCCGGTCCAGGGTTTGTTCGAGGTGGGCCTTGACGGCAAGGTCCTTCGACGCCATCTCGGCAGTCGAGCTGACGACCAGGCAGCCACGCTCGCCGGTGGCGAGAGCCGAAGCCTCGGCGATCCCCATCAAAGCCGACCGGATCGCCTCTCGCGCCGAGCCTTCGGCCAAGCAGTCGCGGAGCTTGGCGGTGTTCTCGGTGGTATATCGCTCGAGCGCCGCCAGGAAGAGGGCGCGTTTGTCCGGGAACACCTTGTAAAGGCTGCCTCGGCTGAGGCCGGTCCCTTGCACCAGTTGCTCCATCGAGGCGCCTTGGTAGCCGAGCGTCTGGAATACGCCCATCGCGTCGCGGATGATGTCGTCGATCTCGAATTCTCGGGGCCGGCCGCGACCGGGGCTTGTCGGTTCATCTGGCATGTCGAGATAATATGGAACGATCGGTTCCAATTCAAGGGCCTGACCAGTTCATACCCGATTTCGGTGACCAAGACTACGCGAAGAGAACTCAACCATGCATGCAGCACGTATCATGATGCGAATTTACCATACGACCCCTCAGTCCACGCTGCCTCGTCGACCGCAATCGGTGCGATCCAGCGGCGACAGGCTAGAAATGCATCCGGCCCGGTGGTCCCGGCCCGCGACTGGCACCACGTCTTCCCCCCCGGGGACGTGAAGCCAAGCCACGGACCGGGACCCCCGGGCCGGTGATGAGTCAGCATTATAGACGAATCAAGTCGCCGGGAAAGCCTTCATCAACACTTTCGCGATTTGGACGTAAAGCGGGATGCCGATCGTGACGTTAAATGAGAAGGTCAATCCCAGCGAAGCGGCAAGCGGCAACGTCGGGCTGGCCTCGGGGATCGCCAATCGTTGGACCGCGGGAACCGCGATGTAGGACGCGGCGGCACACAAGACAGAGAATAGCACATAGGTGCCAAGCTGCAACTCCTGGTGGATCGCCATGCTGAACAGGTGGGCGACCGCGATCCCGAAAGTGGCGAAAACAACCGGCGCGAACAAGCCGAACAGGATGAACGGAACCCCGCCCCGCTTCAGGTCCTTGAGCTTCCTCGACGCCGTCATCCCCATCTCCAACAGGAACAAGCAGAGCAACCCCTGGAACAAGCCCAGGAACAGCTTGTCGTCATCAACGGTGATGTTCGACCCCTGCTTCTCGCTGACGAAACCGATGATGATCCCACCGAACAGGAGAAACAACCCAGGATTCAAAAAGACCTCATGGAGCAGCTCGCCGCTGAGCATCCCCGGCGGTTTCTTCCTGGGGGATTCGTGGCCCAACTCGCCCAACTGCGTCCCCTTCGACGTCGGGCCGGAGTGGCCATGCCCTTCCTCGCCGTCGCCGTTGGTGACCGGGGCCACGGCATTGGGGTCATAGCCATCTTCATCGGGCATATGTCCCAGCGCGTCCATCCCGTTCGCCCGGAGCCGGGACACGAGGAAAAGCGCGACCAGGCAGCCGGGAATTTCCATGACGGCCAGCATCACCGGCATATAAGGGGCATAGTTGTATTCGGTTTGCCCCACCCGGACCAACCCGGCCAGCACGCCGACGCAGGTGGCGAACGTCCCCGCCGAGTCCGACCCGTAATAGCCTGCCACCGTCGCCGCGTCGATCTTCCGAAGCTTCGTCACCGCCCGGAGCGTCAGGTACGCCACGACCCCGATCACGAAGTTGGTCAAGAACCCGACGCCCATGAACTCCAGGGCCTGCGTGAAAAGCTTGGGTTCGAGCTTGGCCAACTCCTCGCCGCCGTGCCAGCCGATCGAGACCAGGAGGTAGATCGTCAAACCCTGGTAGATGATGTGCGGAAACTCGAATTCGACCCCGAGGATCGGGACGAGGAAACCCATGTAAAAGAAGAGCAGGAGAGGTTTGAACAGGTTATGCTTAAAATTATTGAAGAACTCGGCAAACATCCGTTCGATCCTTTTCTCGTTCGATTTTGTCGGCCAGGATGTCGCTCGACGAACCGGGAGGCGATGAGGAAGGAGTCGGAAGGCTTGGCGAGACGGACGAGGCATGGAGGGCCGGAAAAGTCGAATCCGGATGGGCGGTGAGCAGCATCGGCGTGTCCGAGATTCCCCCGACGCAACACGGCATGAGTAAGAGGATGACTAGGCGGATCATGCGGGATCAGGCACTCCGCGGGCAACCAAATCCGAGCCTCGACCGTCCGAGTTCGCCAGATTATTAGAAATCGCTTATCATTTTGCAACCCTTTTGTTATCGAATCCTTACGGACGAATGTCACGCCCCTTCGACGACGTGGCGACCGGTCCCGCTCCCGTCGAAAACGAGGTAAGCCGACCCCGAGTGCCAGCCTCCCAAGACCACCAGCCTGGGCCGGATGGTGTCCGAAGTGTCGAGCGGCCGGTGGACGTGGCCGAGGATCATCAGGTCATAGCGGTCGCCGACCTCTTCGATCGACTTTCGGTAGACCTCAAGTCCTCGACGATCGAAGGCGTCCTGGTTTCGCTCGTTGGTCCGCTGCAACAGCGCCCCCAACCGGTCGGCGACGAAGTCGGGGAGGCGTCGGAACGCGGCGAGGAACGCCCGGCTCTCCATCCCGGCCTTCCAGGTCGTCCGGGCGCCGAGGCGGTGGCCGTGGACGATCAGGGTCCGCATCCCGCCAAGATCGCGTTCGAGGCCATCGGGCAGGAACTTCGCCCCTAAGGTCCGCTCATAAAACGGCCCGAGCCAGGTGTCGTGGTTGCCCGCGAGGATCGTGATCGTCCCCCCTCGGTCGCGGAACTCCGCCAGGGCCTTCAATCCGAGGCAAGTCATCGGGTCGGCGTTCCTCTGACGGGCGGCGAACCAGAAGTCGCACAGGTCGCCGACGATCGTCAACGAGTCGTCCGACGCAAGCCGGTCGACCAGGGTTGCCAGCCGGGCGCCCCGGTCGGGCCGGTCGAGCCTGAGGTGGACGTCGCTCAAGAAGTAATCCGCCACGGATCAATCCACTTCCCAGGGGAACAGGCCGAGGGAACCCGTCGATGCACCTCGGACCACCGCCCGGGGCTTCCTGCCCGCCCGGACCTGCAAGTTGGGGAAAGCGTCGCGCTGGCGGGCGGCGTGGACGGCCACCTTCCGCCCCGAGCCTCGGACCGCCCCGACGGCTTGCTCGATCGCCAGCGAAGGGCGATTGCATTGTTCGCTGATGTGGAGCAAGACCACGTCGCGGACCGTCCCCGGGCTCGACCGGCGAAGGACCGAAGCCACCAGAGCAGCCCCCTGATCGTTCGACAAATGCCCGCGAGGCCCCAGGTTCCGGGCGATCGTGTGCGGCGCCCGCCCCGACCGCCGCTGCATCTCGACGTCATGGTTGAACTCGACCCCGAGCACGGCGACGTCGACCATCGCCTCGGCCATCGCCTCGGTCCAGGTCCCGGTGTCGGCCATGTAGCCGACCGAAACCGGCCGAGCCTTCCGCTCCGGCCGCCCCTCGATCCGAAACCCGAAAGTCGGCCCGCCGTCGTGGCTCAACTCGACCGCCTCGACCCGCAGCCCCGAAGGGGCCAGGAACGGCCGGTCGTCGAAGTGTCGAACCAACCCCAGCTCATCCAACTCCCGAAACCCCGACCGATTCGCCAGGCTCGCCCGATGCCCCTCATGGCAGTAAAGCGCGACCTTTTGGTTGGCGAACCACCGCAACGTCGAGGGGTTCACATGGTCGCCATGCGTGTGGGTCAAAAGAGCGGCGGAAACATGATTCCACCCCGAGGCGACCTCGCCCAGCCGACTTTCCAGGGCGCTCGGGATCAACCCGAAGTCGATCAACAACCCCGAGTGCCCGGCGCGGACGAGCGTCGTGTTTCCCCTCGAACCACTGGCAAGGACGCTGAACTGGATCGGCATGACGCTCCGAGATCCTTCTCGACCCAACCTTCGGTCTTGTTGCCCGCCTCCACCTTCAATTCAAGGTATCGCAGTTTGCCGACCTCGACAAGTCGAGAGCATTCGGGGACGGGGTAATCAGACGCTGGCCATCGACAGGCAATTCCGGGTGCCACTCAAAATACCATCAAAAATCGCTCGATTTCCAAAAAAGGCGGATAATTGACCCCCCGATCTCACGATAGTGTCATCGACCTCTCCGTGACATCATCGCACCAGGATCGCTCCAAGGATTAGCCAACCATGTCCACCTCATTGGCCCAAATCGCGGCAAACCAGCGAAACGCCCTCAAGTCGACGGGTCCTAAAACCTCCGAGGGGAAGGCAGCGTCCCGACTCAACGCCTTCCGGCACGGGATGGCCGGCGAAGGATTATTGCTGGCCCCCGGCGAGGATTCGAAGCTGGTCGAGTTTCGGGCGAGGGCCTTCGTCGACGAACTCGGCGCCGTCGGCGAGGTCGGCGATTTGCTCGCCCACCGCGCCGCCCTGCTCTCGGTCCGGATGGAGCAGGCTGCGGATCGCGACCTGAGCGTCAACGCCGCGAACCGCCAAGCGGCCCGCGACCAGTTCGACCAGGACCGCCTCGACCAGATCGACGAGTGGATCAAAGACCTCGACGACCCGACCAAGTTCCGACCCGCGCTCGAAGACCTCGAATCCACCCCCGAGGGGGTCGATCACCTCCTCGAAACCTGGCAAGACCTCCTCGAAGCGATCCGCTCCGGAGATGGCCCGGCCACAACCCAAGCCGCCCTCTGGCTCGCCCTGACCGACGACGAAACCCAGGCCCTCCACCGAGGGCAGACCGCCCGAGTCGCCGCCGAGGTCGCCCGCCTCCGCCTCAAGTCCGGGTCGATGGGCCTCGTCGAGCGAGCCATCCAGGCCCACCGCGAACAAGCCGCCATCCTCGCCGGCTTCGACCCCTCCCCCGAGGCCAGCCTCGCCCGCCGCTACGAAGCCGCCGCCGAGCGCGGGATGTACCGGGCCATGCGCGCCATGGCGGAAGCTCGCCGAGGCCAACAAGTCGACCTCGGACCCATCCTCCACGACGCCCCATCCCGACCCAAGGCGATGCCCACACCCACGACCCCGTTGGCTTCGTTCCGCGCCGAGGCTCCAGCCGCCCCGAACCCATCGATCCGGCTGCCCATCACCCCGGTCGGACCGCTGATTTCGGACGCCGAGCGCCGGAAAAAGCGCCCTGACCTCCGCAAACTCGCCGGGAATCATCGCTGAATGAAAGCAGTTGGCGAGAGGAACTTCGGACGGCAGGGGTTTTTGAATCTCTGGAAGCTCAACATCGCGCCCGACCAGAAATCGGAAGAACGCGGTCTTAAAAACCTGGAGCGCGGAAATCTTTGAATTATTCAAAGAGATGACCTAGACCAAACCGTGGAACTTTGCATATTATTCAAGTCCCGACGGTAACGACGGTCAAAATGGAGTAGAACTTGTGCTCGATGAACCAAAGCGTACATCCGTTAAAATTGGTGTTAAAGAAGGTGGCGGTCCTCCACCCGGTTATCAATGGACCGTTGAAATTCTCACTTGCGCCTTTGACGAAGGGAGCCGCATTCTCAACTCTGACCAATATCAACACCTCGCCCAACAGGTCCGTGAACTCGCCGGGCAAGAACACCCCACTCACAGTCAGACGATCGATGTTCGAGCGGTCGAGGACTTTTACGAGATCCGAGACAAAGGTGGGATTCTCGGTCGTCTGAACATCCGCGTCTTCTATCTTGTCCACAAAACCCCTCACTTGATCGTGATCCTCAGGGTGATCAAGAAAGAGAACAACGGTGCCACTCCCATCGTTGATAAAGTCAGGATGCGTCGTCGCAAGCGACACTACCTGGATTCCCTTCAACCCAAACCACAATCAGGCTGATTGACTTTGATCGCAACAAGACACGGAGTCGGGGCCTAACCATGATGAAGCAAATGGAGATTCTAACCAGCCTACCCAGTTCCGCGAAGACGATGGTTTTGGCTTTCTCGATCGTCTTTGAACGGATCGGTACCCTCCCGAAAGTGGATCGAGACGACCTGTTCGACCTCGTGATAGCTCTTCGAGAGGCGAGCGATCCGGTCGAACGGAAGGAGATCGAAGATGCGATGGAAGAAATCTTGATTGGCCCCGTCCCGGTTTTGAGCCAACCATTGCCTCTCCCGGAAGTCGTTCCGGAAACGAGCGGCCTGAAAAAATGGTTGGACCATGTCGGTGGTCGGATTAAGGAATGTCGTGAAAGCCTTAATTTGACTCAAGCGGATCTGGCCCAGAAAGCTGGTTTGACGCAAAGTCATATCAGCCGTCTGGAAAATGCCGCCCACAGCGCGACTTATAAAACCCTGGAGAAGATTGCCCAGGCGCTCGGGGTCCAAATCGGCGAGCTTGATCCTTCCGCCGAATAAGTCAAAATTTCTCCGGGTCAAGCCAAGGTGGCTTGGAACGGCGGAAACGAAACATTGATGCGTTTTGAGTCGGACGGACGGTGAGAGTCGGCGGGTTGAAGCCTTGACGCCCAGATCGGGGGACGTTAACGTGTGTATCCTCCGGTCATTAGGATGATTCGCAAAGGGGATCGGCTCGGGGGATCGCCCTCGGATCGGTTCCCTTTCTTCGCTTGAATCTGTTCCCAGGGAGTTCGCACGACCGATGTCCGACTCGCAAAAGCATGTTTACTCGTTCGGTGGGGGGAAGGCCGAGGGCAAGGCCGACATGAAGACTTTGCTCGGCGGCAAGGGGGCCAACCTGGCCGAGATGAGCGTGATCGGCATCCCCGTGCCCCCCGGCTTCACGATCACCACCGAGGTCTGCGCCGGGTATTATGAGCATGGCAAGAACCTGCCCGACTCGGTGAAGTCGCAGGTCGAAGCCGCCATCGCCCAAGTGGAACAGGAGATGGGGGCCAAGCTTGGCGACCCGAGCGACCCCCTGCTCGTCAGCGTCCGGTCGGGGGCCGCGCTCTCGATGCCGGGGATGATGAACACCATCTTGAACCTCGGCCTTTCCGACGCGGCGACCGAAGGTTTGGCCAAGAAGACCGGCAACGTCCGGTTCGCTTATGATGGTTATCGACGGTTGATCGACATGTTCGGCTCGGTCGTCATGAACGTCGAGCACGAGCTGTTCGAGCATGAACTCCACAGCCTCAAGGAAGCCCGGGGGGTCCACCTCGACACCGAGCTTTCCGGCGACGACCTCAAGGAGTTGGTCGGGAAGTACAAGGCGGTCTACAAGAAGGGGACGGGTTCGGATTTCCCGCAGAACCCCAAGGACCAGCTCTGGGCGGCGATCATGGCCGTCTTCAATAGCTGGGAGGGCAAGAAGGCCATCGAGTACCGCCGGATCGAGAAGATCACCGGCCTGAAGGGGACCGCCGTCAACGTCCAGGCGATGGTCTTCGGCAACATGGGCAACAACTCGGGGACCGGCGTCGCCTTCACCCGCGACCCGAACACCGGCGAAGACCTCTTCTACGGCGACTACCTGATCAACGCCCAAGGTGAAGACGTCGTCGCCGGCATCCGGACCCCAGAGCCGATCAGCCGACTCCAGCACGACATGCCCAAGGTCTACGACCAGTTGATGGGCATCCGCGAGAAGCTCGAAGGCCACTACAAGGAGATGCAGGACATCGAGTTCACCGTCCAGGACGGGACGCTCTACATGCTCCAGACCCGGACCGGCAAGCGGACCGGGCCGTCCGCCGTCCGGATCGCCGTCGAGATGGTCAAGGCCGGGATGATCGACGAGAAGACCGCCATCCAGCGCGTCAACCCCGACAGCCTCAACCAGCTTCTCCAGCCCCGTCTCGACCCCAAGGTCAAGGTCAACCCCGTCGCGCAAGGCATCGCCGCCAGCCCAGGTGCCGCCGCAGGCGTGGTCATCCTCTCGGCCGAGGCCGTCGTCGCCCACGCCGAGAAGCACCCTGGCATCCCGATCATGCTCGTCCGCAAGGAAACCAGCCCCGAGGACGTCGCCGGGATGCACCTGGCCAAGGGGATCTTGACCGCCACCGGCGGCAAGGCCAGCCACGCCGCCGTCGTCGCCCGAGGCTGGGGCAAGCCTTGCATCGTCGGCTGCGACGCCCTCAAGATCGACGAGGAAGCGGGCCAGATCACCATCAGCGGCCAAGTCGTCAAGGTGGGCGACTACCTCACCATCGACGGGACCAACGGCGACGTCATGATCGGCAAGCTGGCGACGGTCGACCCCGAGCTTGGGCCGACGTTCTATACCTTGATGGAGATGGCCGACAAGTTCCGGACCCTCAAGGTCCGGACCAACGCCGACTCGCCCAAGGACGCGCTCAAGGCCCTCGAATTTGGCGCCGAGGGGATCGGCCTCTGCCGGACCGAGCACATGTTCTTCGAAGGCCAGCGGATCGTCGACATGAGGAAGATGATCCTCGCCGACGACGAGGCCGGTCGGAAGTCGGCCCTTGCCGCCTTGGAACCCTACCAGCGCGAGGACTTCATCGGCCTGTTCGAGGCGATGGACGGGCTCCCCGTCACGATCCGCCTCCTCGACCCGCCGCTCCACGAGTTTTTGCCGCACGACGACGCCGGTCAGAACGAAGTGGCTCGCCAACTCGGCGTCCCGGTCGAGAAGGTCAAGGCGCGGGTGACTCAACTCCACGAGTCGAACCCGATGCTCGGCCTCCGAGGGTGCCGCCTGGCGATCAAGTTCCCCGAGATCGCCGACATGCAGGTTCGGGCGATCATCGAGGCCGCCATCGAGGTCAAGAAGAAGGGCAAGAGCGTCCTGCCAGAGATCATGATCCCGCTCGTCGGCACGGTCGAGGAGCTGTCGTTCCTCAAGAAGCGGGCGATCGTCATCGCCGACGAGTGCATGACCAAGGCCGGAACCAAGGTCGACTACCTGATCGGGACGATGATCGAAGTCCCCCGAGCCGCCTTGACCGCCGACAAGATCGCCGAGGAAGCCGAGTTCTTCTCGTTCGGGACCAACGACCTGACCCAGATGACCTTCGGCTTCAGCCGCGACGACATCACCTCGTTCGTCCCCGCCTACGTCGAGAACAAGATCCTCCCGATCGACCCGTTCCAGACCTTGGACGCCTCGGGGGTCGGCCAGCTCGTCGAGATGGGCACGACCAAGGGTCGGGCCTCGCGCAAGGCCAAGACCGGCGAACACCTCAAGGTCGGGATCTGCGGCGAACATGGCGGAGACCCCGAGTCCGTCGCCTTCTGCCACAAGGTCGGGATGGACTACGTGTCCTGCTCGCCGTTCCGCGTCCCCATCGCCCGCCTCGCCGCCGCGCAGGCCGCCATCGCCGACGGCAAGTCGATCAGCCGCGACCGCTGATTTGACCTCTTCGAAGAAACCCTCCATGATGGGCCGCCGACCAACTCGGCGGCCCATCGTCGCTTCGAAAGCCTGGGAGAACGACTCGGATGAAGATCCTCCGGACGCACCACGTCGCCTTGATCTGCTCGGATTATGCCGCCTCGAAGGCGTTCTACACCGAGGTCTTGGGGCTGAAGATCGTCAGGGAAGTCCATCGCTGGGAGCGGCAGTCATCCAAGCTCGACCTGGAGACGCCCGACGGGACGCAGGTTGAGTTGTTCTCGTTCCCAAGCCCACCGAAGCGGCCAAGCTACCCCGAAGCGTGCGGGCTGAGGCACCTGGCGTTCGAGGTGGCCAATCTGGATGAAGCCGTCGAAGAACTCCGACAAAAAGGGGTCGGCGTCGAAGCGATCCGGGTCGACGAACACACCGGCAAGCGGTTCACGTTCTTCGCCGACCCGGACGGACTTCCGCTTGAGTTATGCGAAAGTTGAGATCATGGATCACCCTTGACTCGCACTCCTCACCGATTGCGAGGTCACCACAGCCTGAAGCCGACCTGGGTGTGCGACGGATCGCCGGTCGAAGCTTGTCCTCACGTCCTGAAACAGATTCCAGCGCACCATTTCTCGAAACGCGGTACGATTGCGTCAGGCCGACAAGTGTTGTCCAGTTGCCAGAGAGCGTGCGCCGCGAGATCCCGAGTCTTGGAGACCAGGCGTCGAGCCTTGTCTCGAAGTCGATCGCCGCACCCTTGAAGATGATCGAAGGGCGCGAGAGGGACGACGCGATGCCGAGGGAACCACTGGTCGAAGCGATCGAAGCTTATGCCCAGAACATCGTCGATACCGTGCGCGAGCCGCTGCTGATCCTCGACGCGACCCTCCGCGTCCGCTCCGCCAACCGGGCATTTTACCAGGCCTTCCAGGTCACCTCCGAGGAGACGGAGAACCGGCTCATCTATGAGCTAGGTAACGGTCAGTGGGACATTCCCGACCTGCGGACCTTGTTGGAGGACATCGTCCCCAAAAGCTCGGTCTTCGACGACTTCGAGCTTGAGCATACCTTCCCGGTCATCGGCCGAAGAGTGATGCTGCTCAACGCCCGCAAGCTCCAGGCAGGCCAGCATGGAGAGTTGCTGGTCCTGGCCATGGAGGACGTCACCCAGCGTCGACGCTCCGAGGAGGAGGTGGCCAAAGCCAAGGAGGCGGCCGAGGCCGCCAACCGGGCCAAGAGCGCCTTCCTGGCGAACATGTCGCACGAGATCCGAACGCCCATGAACGCGATCCTCGGATTCTCGCAGCTCATGCTCCGTGACCGGAACCTCGACGCCCGGCAGAGCCAGTATCTCGGCACGATCAACCGGAGCGGCGAGCACCTGCTCGCCCTGATCAACGACATCCTCGAGATGTCCAAGATCGAGGCCGGACGGACCACGCTCAACACCACCACGTTCGACCTGCTCGACCTGCTCAACGACCTGGAGATGATGTTCCGGGTCCGGACCGACGGGAAGCGGCTGTCGTTCGTCCTGGAGATCGTCGGCGACGTCCCCCGGTACATCATGACCGACATCAACAAGCTCCGACAAGTCTTCATCAACGTGCTGGGCAACGCCGTCAAATTCACCGAGCGGGGCGGTATTTGCCTCCGCGTCCGCGTCGATCGTGATGACCCGGCGGTGCCCATCCTTCGCGTCGAAGTCGAGGACACAGGGCCGGGCATCTCGGCGGACGACCAGACCAGGCTGTTCCGCCACTTCGAGCAGACCAAGACGGGGCAGCAAGCGGGCACGGGCACGGGGCTTGGGCTGGCGATCAGCCGAGAGTTCGTCCGCCTGATGGGGGGCGATATCACGGTGAGCAGCGAGGTCGGCACGGGAAGCCTCTTTGCGATCCACCTCCCTCTGATCGAGAGCGAGGCGCAGGCCGTCCACCTGATCGATCAGCCTCGCCACGTCCTCCGGCTCAAGCCCGGTCAGGAGGGGTTCCGAGTCCTGGTCGTCGACGACGTCGAGGATAACCGCGAAGTCCTCGGGCAGTTCCTTGAGCCGGTCGGCTTCGAGGTCCGGCTGGCGTCCGACGGAGCGCAGGCCGTCGCCGAGTTCGATCGCTGGCGTCCCCACCTGATCCTGATGGATTTCCGGATGCCCGTGATGGACGGCCATGAGGCGATCCGGAGGATCAGGGTCGCGCTCGGCGGCGAGTTGCCCAAGATCATCGCGGTCACGGCCAGTGCCATGGACACGGACCGCCAGGAGTTCTTGAGGATCGGGGCCGATGACTTCATCGGCAAGCCGGTCCAGGAGGCCGAGCTGTTCCAGAAGATCCGGACCCACCTCGGCGTCGAGTTCCTCTACGTCGAAAACGAAGTCCCGGAACAGGAGACCGACCTTACGCCCGACTCGCTAGCGAGCCTGACGCCCAAACTGATCCACCAGATGCGCGAGGCCGTCCTCGGGGCCGACCTGGACTTGCTTCTCTCGAAGATCCAGGAGGCCGAGCCAATCGCCCCGGAGGTCGTCCGGGGGCTTCAATCGCTGGCTAATCAGTTTAAATATCAGGAGTTGCTCGACCTCTTCGGTCCGGGTCTCCCCCGAGAGGTGTCCCTTGAAACGACCTCGACGAAGCCCTCCCAGCAATGACTTGAGCCGGGAGAGACCTGCCGGGCGGTCCGGCGCTGGAAGGAAAGGGGGTTGCTCATGAATCCGGACCATCCCGAAACGCTCGACGCCGCAGAGAAAACGGTCGTCGGGGCAGCGAGCATCCTGGTGGTGGACGACGTCTCGGCCAACCTCCAGGTCTTGACCGGTATGCTCAAGACCCGAGGATACAAGGTCCGCCCGGCGCCGAGCGGCAAAATGGCGTTGCTGGCGGCGCGGAAAGCTCCACCGGATTTGATCTTACTTGATATCAATATGCCCGATATGAACGGCTACGAGGTCTGCGAACACCTGAAGGCCGACGAAACCTTGCGCGGGATTCCCGTCATCTTCATCAGCGCTCTCAACGAGAACCTCGACAAGGTGAAGGCGTTCGCCGTCGGCGGGGTCGACTACCTCACCAAGCCGTTCCAGATAGAGGAGCTGCACGCGAGGGTCGAGACCCACCTGAAGCTCCGCCGCCTCCAGATCGCGCTGGAGGATGCCAATGCACGTCTGGTCAAGATCAACGACCGGATGTCGCGCGATCTGGAGGCGGCGGCGAAGATTCAGAAGTCGTTTCTCCCTCGGGTCGCGACCGAGGTTCCCGGCGTTCGCTTCGACTGGGTTTACCAGCCCTGCGACGAGTTGGCGGGCGACGGCCTGAACATCATCTCCCTCGGTGAGGGTAAGGTCGGCCTCTACGTTCTCGACGTGAGCGGCCACGGCGTCTCGGCGGCGCTGCTCTCGGTGACCATGAGCCGACTCCTCTCACCCCCATCGGAACCGTCCTCGATCCTGGTCGGGCGGCAGCAAGGCTCCGATCGGTCCGCCGCCACTCCGCCCGCCGAGGTCGCCGACCTCTTAAACCGACTCTTCCCCTACGACACGACGACCGAGCAATTCTCGACCTTGATCTATGGCGTCCTAGAATCGTCAACCGGAAACTTCCGCTATGTTTCCGCAGGCCACGCCGGTCCATTACACCTACCGATCAATGGTCCTCCGACGATCTTGAATAGTCCGGGGTTCCCGATCGGGCTAGCGGACGAAGCCTACTCCGAGCAGTGTGTTCGCCTGGCGGTTGGAGACCGGATGTATCTCTATTCCGATGGCCTCCCTGATGCGGCGAATCCCTCGGGCGAGCGATTCGGCGACGCCCGGCTTCTGGAGGCGATCGGAATGGCCAGGGGCCTACCGCTTGAAGAGGGAATCGCCACCCTTCTGGTGGAGATCGAGCAGTGGCACAGCGGCCGAAGGCCCCAAGACGACATCTCGATACTCGCGGTCGATGTCGCAGCTTCGCCGCTCCCAGGAGAGCAGGTGTTTTGACAGGGGCATGGCTGATACCGCACCATCAAAGCATAGGGATCAGGTCTGCCCTGGAAGAATGAGAGAAACAAGGCGTTTCGTCGGTGTCCTTCTGAGGTCGAACGACGATCGAAAGGGGTGATCGGTATGCTCGAGCGAAGGGTCATTGGGGGAGATTGCTGTATCACCCATGCCAGGCGGATCGTCGACGCTGGAATAGGGTAATATAAAGTGGATTCGTCTCAACCAGAAGTCGCCAGGCCGACCACGTCTCGATCCTTGTCGGCTCGAAGGTGTTCGGTCGCCCGGCGGAGGTGGTCGAGGGTTCCTGGCAGATACCGCTCCTCGTTGAATGCGGGAATGATGATGGAGAGCACAATCACTCCTCGCTCCTCCTTGGAGTTCAACTTCGGCGATCTACCCAATGCAACAACGTTTTCGGGCGAAGATTACTTTTTGGCTTCGTCCTTGTAGAGCTGGCCGTTCTTCATAACGAACTTGACCCGCTCAAGCTCGGAGATGTCCTGGAGCGGGTCGCCGTCGACGGCGATGATATCGGCGTACTTGCCGGGTTCGATGGCCCCGAGGTCGGCTTCGGATTGGAGTAGCTCGGCGGCAACCACCGTCGCCGACCGGATCGCGTCCATCGTGGTCATCCCGTAGCGGACCATGAAGGACAGCTCCTTGGCCTGGTTCTCGGTCCAGGCGTAGCCTCCAGCGTCGGTCCCGTAGGCGATCTTGGCCTTCTTCTTGACCGCCAGGGTGAACGCCTCGCGCTCGAGGTCGACCATGGTCTTCCAGATCGGATTGCCGGCGGCGGCTCGGCCTTCGGCGACGTAGGCGGTGACGTAGATCGTCGGGCACCAGTACGCTTTCTTCTCGATCAAGAGGTTGAGCGACTCCTCGTCGAAGCCGTCGCCGTGCTCGATCGTGTCGGCCCCGGCCTTGAGGGCGGCCATGATCCCGTCCTTGCCGATGGCGTGAGCGGCGACCTTGCGGTCGAGCCGGTGGGCTTCGTCGACCATCGCCTTCATCTCTTCCTCGGTGAAGTTGACCTTGCTCCGGAGCTTGCCGTTTTCGAGGTAATATTTTCGGTCGCAGTAGAACTTGATCCAGTCCGCGCCGTATTTAACCTGCTCGCGGACGGCCTTGCGGATCGTGTCGGCACCGTCGACGACCTGGACCCCCTCGGGGACCTTCAACTCCCACGAGTAGCCCAGGAGCGGATACATCCCGGTAGCCGAGAACGCCCGGGTCGAGACGAACATCCGGGGGCCTGGGATCACCCCGCGTTGGATCGCCCGCTTGACGTCGACGTCGGCGTACATCGCCCCCTCGGTTTCGAGGTCGCGGATCGCCGTGAACCCGTTCATCAAGGCAATCCGGGCGGCGGCGGTGGCCCGTATCGTCCGGTAGGGGGTCGACTCCTTGAGGATCTGCTCGTCGTACTCGGCCTGGGTGATGTCGCCCTGGAGGAGGACGTGGGTGTGGCAGTCGGCCATGCCGGGCAGGACGGTCGACTTCGACAGGTCGATGACCGTCGCGTCTTTCGGGGCGGCCTTGAGGATCTCGCCGGAGTCGCCGACCGCCTTGATCCGCTCTCCGTCAACCAGGATCGCCTGGTCGCTCAGGACCCGACCCCCTCGGACGTCGATCAGGCGACCCGCCTTGATCACCGTCGGCTTGGACGATTTCACCGCGTCCTGGGCCTGGCCTGGGCCACCGTGCGAGATCAAGGCGAAGGCGACGAGGGAGGCGATTACGGTTCGATTCATCGAAAATCCTCTTTGAAGGGGTCGATCGGGACGAAGCATGCTATCCCGGCGGTCGGGCGAGCGGCAAGCGGGGCGATCCGCCGTTTCCGCTAACCCGTTGAGGGTTTTTGGTTCGGGCGCTTGCCGGGGGTCTGGAGGCGTGGTAGCTTAGAGGTTATCAACCGTGCCATCCATCGCATCATTCGGTTGGGTACGCTTCCACTCCCGATCGAGCCTATGGCCGCTTCGACCGGACCCCTCGATCGAGTCGGACTCTCGCCCGTTTTTGGTCGTCTTTCCACGCTCGATCAACTAAGGTTAGATCGTTCCAGGGCGCTTCCGTTGGGGAGTCGTCCCTTCGCCTCGATGCGCTCACTCGATGATCCGTCACCCTCGGCGACTTTTCTCGGAGACCCGCCCCAATGGCCAAGCAGAACCGTGACTGGAGCGAGATCCTCATCAAGCGCGGGGTGATCGGACCCGACCAGCTCAAGGAAGCCCAGAGGATGGGCAACCTCGCCCTCGAAGACGCGCTGGCGAAACTCGGCTACGCCGACGGCGACGACATCATGAGGGCCAAGGCCGAGCAGTTCAGCATGGACTTCATCGCCCTCCGAGAGATCGAGATCCCCGACTCGGTCGTCCAGCTCGTCCCCGAATCCCTCGCTCGCGAAAATATTGTGATGCCCCTGTCCCAGGAAAACGGGATGATCCGGGTCATCATGGCCAACCCCAACGACTTCGAGACCGTCGACAAACTCCGGTTCGTCCTCAACCGAGAGATCGACATCGCCCTGGCCTCCAAGGAAGCGATCCTCGAAGCGATCAACAAGTATTACGGCGGATCGTCGAAAGAGAGCGAGTCGGTCGACTCGATGCTCCAAGAGTTCACCGACACCGCCATCGACTTCTCCGACGAAGGTCCCGGAGCCGGTCGGAGCGGGTCGTCGGCCAACACCTTGGAGGAAGGCGACGCGCCGGTCATCCGCTTGGTCCACCTGATCATCCAGGAAGCGGTCGTCACCCGGGCCTCGGACATCCACATCGAGCCGTTCGGCGACCGAGTTCGCATCCGATACCGGATCGACGGCGTTTGCGTCGAGCGTGAGTCGGCTCCCCGTCGCCTCCTGGGGGCGATGGTCAGCCGGATCAAGATCATGGGGTCGATCGACATCGCCGAGAAGCGACGCCCACAAGACGGGCGGATCAAGATCCACGTCGCGGGCAAGGACATCGACCTGCGTTGTAGCATCCTCCCAACCAATCACGGTCAGTCGGTCGTCATGCGAATCCTGGACCGCGACAACATCAAAGTCAGCCTTCGCGACATGGGATTCTCCGACGACAACTGGAAGCGATTCCAGATGTTGATCAAGCGACCCAACGGGATCTTGCTCGTCACCGGGCCGACGGGGTCGGGCAAGACGACCACCCTGTACGCCGCGCTCAACGAGTTGAACCGACCCGACGTCAAGATCATCACCGCCGAGGACCCGGTCGAGTATTACCTCCCCGGCGTCAACCAGTGCGAGGTCAAAGCCAAGATCGGGATGACCTTCGCCCGGATCATCCGCGCCATGCTCCGACAAAATCCGAACATCCTCCTGGTCGGGGAAATTCGCGACGAAGAGACAGCCAACACCGCGATTCAGGCATCTCTGACGGGACACTTGGTTTTCAGCACACTCCACACGAACGATGCGCCTAGTGCTGTAACAAGACTGGTCGACATCGGCGTCCAGCCGTTCTTGGTCGCCAGCTCCGTCATGGGGATCATGGCACAGCGTTTGGTCCGGAAGATCTGCCCGAAATGCAAGTCGCGGTATGAGCCCGCCGGGCACGTCTTGAAGTCGATCGGCATCCGCCCCGAGGTCGCCAAGAAGGCCAACTTCATGAAGGGCAAGGGCTGCTCGAATTGCAACAAGACCGGCTACCGGGGGCGAATGGGCATCCACGAGTTGATGGTCATGACTAGCACGATCCGCGACATGACGTTCAAAGGAGAACCCACCAACGTCATTCGTAAAGCCGCCCGGAAACAGGGGATGCATACTTTGTTCGAGGACGGGATGATCAAGGCCCTCAAGGGGCAAACCACCATCGACGAGATCCTTCGGATCACCCACCAGGAGTCGTTGTCGGAAACCGCTGGTTGATCTCTCGAACTCGGCGGAACCCGGTCTCGGGCGGCCCAAAAAGTCGCCCCGATTGGATTTCTCTCCGGGACATCAACCCCTCGGCGACAACTCGGCCTCGCTCGCGAGCCCGGGGCGTCGCTTCGGTTTTGGGCGATCTCGCCCGAAATCTTTCGCTTGATCCTGACCTCATCCACCGAAATAATCGGGTGTGGGCCGAACGTTCTCTCGACCCGCTGCCTCGACCTCTCGTGGCGGTTCCCTTTCGGTGGACATCTAGTCGACGGGACAAAATCAACCCCCGTGTCTCGGGCACTCGGTTGTGTTGGCGGAGACTCCGCGAAAGGTTCGAGCCGCTTATGGGAACGCTCCTGATTGATAAGCTGTTGCAAACGGTCGTGACCCAAAAGGCCAGCGACCTCCACCTGACCGTCGGCTCCAAGCCGATGCTCCGGCTGGGTGGGCACATGGTCCCGCTCAACACCAAGGTGCTGGAGTCGACCGACACCGCCGCCCTGATGAAAAGCATAACGCCCGAGCGCTGCCAGCAAGAGTTGCAGGAAGTGGGCGGGTGCGACTTCGGGTTCGCCTTTGGTGAAGCTGCCCGGTTCCGCGTCGCCATCTTCAAGCAGCGTGGCAACATTGGCCTGGTGCTCCGGCGGATTCCCAACGAGTTCTTGACGTTCCAGCAGTTGGGCTTGCCCGCCGTCATGGAAGAGTTGATTAAACGCCCGCGAGGGCTGATCCTCGTCACCGGCCCGACCGGTTCGGGGAAAACCACGAGCCTGGCGAGCATGATCAACTGGCTCAACGACAATCTGGACAAGCACATCATCACGATCGAAGACCCGATCGAATATTACCACAAGCATAAGAAGTCGCTGATCAACCAGCGCGAGATCGGAATCGACGTCCCCGACTTCCCCGAGGCGATCCGCCGGGCGCTCCGGATGGACCCTGACGTCATCTTGGTCGGCGAGATGCGTGACCTGGCAACGATCCAGGCCGCCGTCACCGCCGCCGAGACCGGGCACATCGTCTTCGGGACCTTGCACACGAACTCGGCCGAAGGGACCGTCAACCGGATCATCGACGTGTTCCCCAAGGAGCAGCAAGACCAGATCCGGACCCAACTCTCGGTCGCCATCCTTGGGGTTCTGGCCCAGGCGCTCGTCCCCCGGATTCCGAAGGGCTTGGTTGCCGCCTACGAGATGCTCGTCGTCACCCCGGCGATCTCCAACCTGATCCGCGAAAACAAGACGTACCGGATCGACTCGTCGATCCAGACCGGTCGAAAACACGGGATGATCCTCCTGGACGACAGCCTCTACAACCTCTGGAAGCAAGGGCTGATCCTCGAAGAAGAAGCGATGTACAAGTCGCGCAAACCCGGCGAGTTGCGGATGCGGATCGACAACGCCAAGAAGGGAATCATGGACGAGGAGGAAGGTGGTCCGGAAGAAGAGGAATGATCGCCCCTTGCTTCAAGCCCGAGCGGACCGAGGTATTCCGGCAACATTCGGAAACTCTTTCCGCCCGGGCGACGTCCAAAAGTCGGGCGCGTTCCGCGCACTAAGCTCCGGTCATCGCCTCGGTTGGGTTTGCTCCCGAATCTCGCCCGGGCCGTCCTGGTCCGGGCCGCCGTCGCATCAATCTGGTCGGATTACAAGCCTTCGCGAACGTTCGGATACGTTTCAGCCCGCGCGGAAGAAGGGTGGTTGCATGGCTCGGCGACTCGGAACGATCTTGGTCGACATGGGGTATCTCAACGACGATGCCCTGTGGAAAGTCCTCGAAGAGCAGAAGCGGTCCGACAACGAGTTGATCGGCAAGGTCGCGGTGCGCCTGGGGATGGTCACCGAGGACCAGGTCCTCAAGGCGCTCGGCGAACAGTTTGGGATGAAGGTGGTCCGGCTCGGCGAGATGGCCGTGCCCGCCGAGTTGACCGAACTGGTCAACGAGACGATGGCGACGTCGTTCAAGATCGTCCCGATCTCGCAGCACAAGAAGGACAAGAGCATCACGGTGGCGATGGCCGACCCTCGCGACCCGGCGACCCTGGAGAGCATCAAGTCGTTCCTGGGGGTCGACGTCAAGGGGGTGATCGCGGCCGAGTCCGACGTTCTGGCGGCGATCGCCCGGCTCTACGCGGGCAAGCAAGAGTCGATCCAGGACGTGGTGAAGCAGATCGAGAACGACAAGGGGTTGTCGCAGTTCCAGAACCGGAATGAGAACACGATCGACCTCGAAGCGATCGAAGAGATGGCCGAGGCCGCGCCGGTCCGGAAACTCCTGAACATGGTGCTCCTGCTGGCGATCAAGGATAAAGCCTCGGACATCCACTTCGAGCCGTTCGAAGACGAATACAAGATGCGGTACCGGGTCGACGGGATCTTGTACGAGCTGGTCCCCCCCCCTCGGCACCTGGCCCCGGCGATCTCGTCGCGGATCAAGGTCATGTCGAACCTCGACATCGCCGAGCGTCGGCTCCCGCAGGACGGCCGGATCGAGCTGGCCATCGGCGGCAACCAGGTCGACATCCGGGTTTCCACCTTGCCGACGCTGTTCGGCGAGAGCGTCGTCCTGCGGATCTTGGACCGGACCGTCGTCAACCTGGACCTCAACAAGATCGGGATGAACGAGGAAACGCTCAAGACCTGGCGGACGGTGATCTACAAGCCGAACGGGATCATCCTGGTGACCGGCCCGACATCTTCCGGCAAGACCACGACGCTTTACGCCACGCTCAACGAGCTGAACACCACGGAAGAGAAGATCATCACCACCGAGGAGCCGGTCGAGTACGACATCGACGGCCTGATCCAGGTGCCGATCAACGGCGAGATCGGCGTCACGTTCGCCCTCTGCTTGCGGGCGATCTTGCGACAAGACCCCGACAAGATCCTGGTGGGGGAGACCCGGGACCTGGAAACCGCCGAGATCGCGATTCAGGCTTCGCTCACCGGGCACATCGTCTTCACCACCTTGCATACCAACGACGCGCCCTCGGCGATCACCCGGCTCCGAGACATGGGGATACCCACCTTCCTCATCACCGCCACCATCGAGGCGGTGCTCGCGCAGCGGTTGGTCCGTCGGATCTGCGTCCACTGCAAGACCGAGTTCACCCCCAGCCCCGAAGTGGCGATGGAACTGGGGATGACCCCCGAGCAGGCGGCGTCCAAGAAGTTCTTCTACGGCAAGGGTTGCGAGAAGTGCAACAACACCGGCTACAAGGGCCGGATGGGGATCTACGAGCTCCTGGTGATGAACGAGGAACTCCGCGAGATGGTCGTGTCCGAAGCGTCGCTCGACGCGTTCCGCGACGCTTGCAAGAAATTCGGGATGAAGACCCTCCGCGAGTCGGGCCTCGAAGCGATCCACACCGGGCAAACCTCGATCGAGGAGATCATCCGCGAAACGATGGACGACGACGTGTGAGCCGAGGCTTCGCCAGTCCGTTCCCATCCCGACCCGAACTCCACTCCGTTCGAACACTTGACCGTTCCCAAGCGACCCAGCCTTGAAGGAGAGCCCGAGGATGCCGACCTTTCAATATGAAGCGATGGACAACACAGGGCGTGAGGTGAAGGACACCATCGACGCCAGCACCCAGGAAGAAGCGCAGCAACTGATCCGCCAGAAGGGGTTCTTCGTCACGAAGATCTCCGAGCGGGCCAAGGCCAAGAAGAAAGGCCCCGCCGCCGCCAAAAAAGGCGGACGCAAGGGGAAGAAGAAGGCGTTCACGATCGGCAAGATCTCGACCAAGCAGCTTTGCACCTTCACCCGCCAGCTTTCCACCTTGCAGGACGCCGGGTTGCCGATCCTGCGGAGCCTGAAGATCCTCCACGGCCAGTCGAAGCCGGGCGTCCTGAAGAACTCGCTCGAAGACGTGGTCGAGGACATCGAGAGCGGGGCGACGCTGTCCGACGCCTTCGCCAAGCACCCCAAGGCGTTCGACAAGCTCTACTGCAACATGATCAAGGCGGGCGAGGCGGGCGGTGCCCTCGAAGCCATCCTCCAGCGCCTGGCCGACTTCAAGGAGAAGTCGCAAACCTTGAAGCGGCGGATCAAGTCGGCGATGGTCTACCCCGTCGTCGTCATCTCGGTGGCGTGCCTGATCGTCGGCTTCATCTTGTACTTCATCATCCCCAAGTTCGAGGCGATCTTCAAAGACTTCGGAGTCGACCTGCCGGGGATGACCAAGTTCCTGATCGTGGCCAGCCACATCGTGGTCGACAAGTTCTACCTCGTGATCCTGACTCCAGTGTTGTTCGTGATCATGATCAGGCTGATCTACCGGAACAAGACGGGGGCGTACATCCTCGACCGGATCTTGCTCTTGATCCCGGTCATGGGGCAGATCGTCGAGAAGTCGACCGTCGCCCGGACCACCCGGACGTTGGGGACCTTGGTGCAGTCGGGCGTCCCGATCCTGGAGTCGCTCAACATCGTCCGCGACACGGCGGGCAACATGGTCTTCGAGCGGGCGTTCACCCGGATCTACGAGAGCATCCGCGAAGGCGAAACCATCGCCCAGCCGCTCCGAGAGGCCCGGATCGTCGACGACATCGTCGTCAACATGATCGACGTCGGCGAAGAAACCGGCGACCTCGACACGATGCTCAACAAGATCGCCGACAACTACGACGAAGAGGTCGAAACCCTCGTCGAGAGCTTGGTCAGCCTGCTCGAGCCGATCATGATCGTCGTCCTCGGTGGGATCATCGGCTTCATCGTCATCGCCCTGTTCCTCCCCCTGATCTCGCTGATCAGCAAGCTGTCGGGCTGAGCCGACGCCCAGGAAAACCAGGGTGCGGGCGGTCGGATGGACCGTCACGCGGGGGGCACTCGGCCCGTAATCCTCGCGGATTTAGAGGGCCGGGGCGTCCGCTCTCCGCGCCGAATCTCCCCTCGATCGCCCTTCGCCGACCACCAACAAATCCGGACCGGCCAGCCCCAAACGCTTCGGGTGAGGTCGGGTCGGCCCGGGTCGATCGTCTGGCCTCCGACCCTTTGGATCAACGGTTGTTCAGACAAACTCGGCTTGTTTTCCCATCTCCCCTTGAACCATCTTCCGCGGAGCTTCGACCGATGGAACGCCCCCACCGTCCTCGCCCGGACCGACTCGGCTTCACGCTGGTGGAACTGCTGGTCGCGATCCTGATCATCGGCGCCCTGCTCGGGATCTTGCTCCCGACGGTGTTCGCAGCGTTCCGGAAGGCCCGGGAAGCCACCGTCAGCGCCGAGATGAACAACCTGGCCACCGCGCTGGCCAGCTTCAAAAATGCCTACGGCGATTACCCGCCGAGCCGGATCATCCTCTCCGAAGAAGGGTTCACCGCGACCTTGGCCCGGACCGAGTTCACCACCGCGACCGTCATCCCCGGCGCCGATTCGTCGGACACCGATATGACCTATTACCAGCTTGCCCAGCGGTCGCTGACCTACCTCCAGAAGTTCTGGCCCCGGGCCGACTTCCGGGGAAACCCGGGCACATCGCCGCTCCCCGGCCAGTTCAACGACTTCAACGGCGACCGGGTCATGGGCGACCCGGTCAACCCCAACAAAGGCTATTACATTATCAACGGGTCGGAATGCTTGACGTTCTTCCTCGGCGGCATCCCGATCTACGACTCCTCGGGGAAAGTGACCGGGTTGAGCGGGTTCAGCAAGTCGCCCACCCATCCGTTCGTCGATTCGGGGCCGATCAAGGGGTCATCCAACCTCTATGCTCCGAACCGGACGGTCCCGAACTTCGAGTTCAACAACGGTCGCTTGCAGGACCAGGACAAGGACCACATCCCGTCCTACCTCGACCCGCTCGATCAGACCCCGGGTTCGCATCGGTCGTATGCGTATTTCTCGGCGTATGGAACCAACCAGTACGATCCCAACGATGTCAACGGCTACGGCTATGACGACATCAACAACCCCAACAACCTGACGTTCGAGAAAGAGGACGACGACACCACCTTTGTCGAGCGCGGCTTCTCGGTGTTCTTCCCGACGTCGAGCGGCAGCCCCTACTATGCCAAGTCTCCCGCGCCCAACCCCTACACCAGCGGGGCCGCGGCGCTGGCCTCGACCGGGGCGGGGGCGACGGGCGCGATCTCCTGGTACAACCCGAATTCGTTCCAGCTCCTCAGCTCGGGGCAAGACCGGTTGTGGGGCCTGGGTGGCACCTACCTGCAATCCAATTCGGGCGGTTCGCGGTTGCCGCTCGACTCCACCGACCCCGGCCTGGTGCACTCGACCGACACGGCCTCGATTCGCCAGCGGGAAACCGACAACATCACCAACTTCTCGGCCGGTCGGCTTGAGTAATCCATCCGTCGGACCCGGTCATGCCCGGGAGGGCGAATCGGCTTGGAGTCGACTCGCCCAGGCTCAGCGATCTCAAAGATGGATCAGTGGAACCCTGATTTTCTCGCGAACAGGAACGGCGGACGCCATGCGACGACATGATCGCGATCGCGACGAGCGACGACAGCGGGGGGCGGGATTCACCCTGATCGAACTCCTGGTGGTGATCGCTATCATCGGCCTAATCATCTCCCTGATCCTGGTCGCCGCCGCCGACGGCGTCCGACGCGCCGAGGAGCGGGCCACCCAGTCGCTCATCACCAAACTCGACACCGGGATCAACGACCGGCTCGATGCGCTCTTGAACTCCCCCGCCCCGGTCAACCAGACGCACCGCTATTTGGCGGCGATCAACTACACGACGGACGGTGGGACCACTTATCGCCCCGTGGGAGCAAATAGCAATTCCAACTCGGACGAGCGCCGGGCTCAGGTGATCGCCCAGTTCGACTACATCCGAGCCGAGTTGCCCGATGTCTTCTTCGTCAACGGCAACACCAAGGATGGCGGGGCATTCGCCAATACTTACCCGATCAACTTCGGAGCAGCGCCGTATCCGGCGAATACGCCAAATCCATCGCTTGCAAATTTTCTTCTGCCACTTGGCGACGTGTATCCCGGCTTGCCGCTTCTAAGCGTGAACCCAAACGTACTGACATCAGTGATACCTATCAATCCACCTTCATATGTTCCGCCGCCCATTTCTGGCGTTTTTGGAGCGTCATTTTCAGCGATGGGTGGAATCACCAAGAACCTGGACTATACGCCGACGGGTTATGACGGAATCGACAACAACGGCGACGGCCAGGTCGACGAGATGGCCGAAGGGGTTCCCGCCACGATGACGCTCGCGGATTTTTCCATCCAGGTCAATGGCAAACTCTCCAAGCACACGCACAAGACCGCCCGCGCCGAGATGCTCTATGCCGTCCTGGTCGAAGGGTTGGGGCCGCTGGGGAGCGTGTTCAACCGCGACGAGTTCACCGCCCGAGAGGTCCAGGACACCGACGGCGACGGCTTGCCCGAGTTCGTCGACGCCTGGGGTGAGCCGCTCCAGTTCTTCCGCTGGCCGATCTATTTCGGGAGCGTCGCCGGGGCGTCGGACTCGCAAACCGGGAGCAACGCCTACACCGGCTACAGCCAGGTCCGGCAGATCGACCCGCTCGACCCGAACCAACTCCTGGTGTCGCCCGGCTGGTGGTCCTCGGCGGGCAACCCGGCCTTCACCACCTCATCGACGTTCAGCCCGAGCTTCACCGCCCCCAACGGCGGGGCGACCAGCCAAAGCCAGGGGGCTTTGGCCTTCATGCACTACTTCCACCTCCTGGTCGACCCGTTCCCGAGCACAACCGGATTCGGCTGGGACCGGACCGGCGGCTACGCGCGTCGGGCCTACTTCTCAAGGTTCCTGGTGCTATCCTCTGGTCCCGACAAGGAACCGGGGGTGGCCCAGTTCGACAAGAATTACGCTTTGCTGACGAGCGACGGATTGGGGAGCAAGTATCTGTTCCCCGACCCGTCAGTCTCGATGGAAACCAACGCCCTGCGGTTGATCTTCAACGAGAATCAGGCGTCGCAGTCCGACCCGAACTCGCGCACCGGGGTGTTCTTCGAGGTGCCCGACGCTTCATCCTCCACCACGATCTTCCTCCAGACCAACGTCGGCCTGGACGACATCTCGAATCACAACATTCAAGCCCCTGGCTCGGGAGTTCGCTGATGCCCGCGACGCTTCGACGAACGACCCCTCGGGGGTTCACCCTGGTGGAAATCCTGGTGGTGGTCGCCATCATCGGCCTGATCAGCGCCGTGGCGATCCCGGTGGTCCTCCCCGCGCTCAACGAGCGGAAGGTGAGCGAAGCCGCCCGGTTGGTCCAGGCCGTCCTCGCCGGGACCCGAGACGCCGCGATCCGGGCCAACGCCCCGCGCGGCATCCGGCTCCTGGTCGACCCCGGCTTCCCGTTCGTCGCGGGCCAACCGCTCGCCTCGAACCGCTTCGTCCCCATCGAACCGGCGCCGGACTACACCGAGGGCGTGGTCGGGAACGCGTCGCCGACTCTGCCCAACGGGAACAACAACCCCGGCTATGATCCCACCTATGCGGCGGGCGTGGGTTACCACTACCTCCAGATCGCCGAGGCGGGATACACGCCGGGACCGTCGAACTCGCAAATCCTGAACTCGCCGACGGGCTGGAAGTTCAACATCCGTCAAGGAGATAAGATCCGGTTCAGCGAATCGGGGGCCTATTACACCATCGCCGGACCGATCAACGGCCTGCAATACATCAATAATCCCGAGCGTTACATCTGCTATCCGGCCGCCCAGTCGTCGACCGCCGTCAATGCCACCGTCAACGGGTGGGTTCCCGAGTTTCTCAACCTGACCAACGGGATCGATGACAACGGCAACGGTTGGATCGACGAGTCGTGCGACGGGATCGACAACGATGGCGATGGCGTGATCGACCCGGGCTACAACGGGATCGATGACAATGGCGACGGCAACATCGACGAGTATCAAGAGCTCCTTTACAGCAGAATCACCGGGAGCAACGAATTCGAGCAGGAAGTGTTCATCGGGACGCAGGCGACCGCGACGCTGACCAACGCGAACTACACGATCGCCCGCCGCCCGGTGGTTTCTCCGGGTGCCGCCGAAACCACGCTTCCGGCCGGGGCCGTGGTCGACTTGACGACCTGGAATGTGTCGATCGCCACCCCCACCGGGGCGACCACGCCGCTCCTGCCCGAGCGGTCGCGACTGCCGGTTGACCCGTTCACGGGCAACGTCGACATCCTGATCGACCAGACCGGCCGGGTGGTTCCGCCCGGAGCGGGGTCGGGTGGGGCCGGGTACTACGCCAACTCGCCGATCGCCAGCCTGCCGTTCTACCACTTCTGGATCACCGAGCGTGAAGGGGTCTTGGCGCCGCTGTGGGACCCCACCACGGTCACCTTGCCTTATATCCCAACAGTCAATCCCAGCTACACCGCCACACCGTCGCTCTCGTACTTCTTGCCGATGCCGGCGGGGGCGCCCAACTACCCCGGCCCTCAGGTCCTCAAGGGGGAGCGACGGTTGGTGACCTTGTTCACCAGGACCGGGCAACTCGTGTCGAACTCGATCGAATCCTTCAACGGCCAAGACACCAGCGCCCCTTACTACGACGCCCAAAGTGGAACCAAGGAGTCGCAATGACCGCCGCTCGCAGCCATCGGAGGTCGGGGATCACCTTGACCGAGATCCTGATCGCGATCCTGATCATGGGCGTCGGCCTGATCTCGCTGGCGACCCTGTTCCCCCTCGGCCTGATCCGGCTCCGCGAAGCGACC
>JAABUX010000527.1_pt1 | contig 65341 bp, 57 predicted proteins | sample 5561851 | NCBI WGS metagenome assembly JAABUX01 (sample SAMN10711883, study PRJNA513361) | rock metagenome | isolation source: Antarctica rocks | place: Antarctica: Victoria Land, Richard Nunatak red sandstone | collected 2016-01-03
TAGCTGGTGCGAAACTTGAGCGCTCCGAGCAGCTTCACGAGCTCTGGGTCGATCCCTCCGACACCGGCCTCGAACGCGCCCTGCTCGCCGGCCTCGACGATGTGGCTCTCCAGCTCCGACTTGGTTTGGTGGTAGGTCTCCTCGATCCGCGCCGGATGGATCCGCCCGTCCTCCAGCAGCTTCTCCAATGTCAGGCGAGCTACCTCCCGGCGCACGCCGTCGAATCCTGAGAGCACTACGGCCCCGGGCGTGTCGTCGATGATGAAATCGACACCCGTAAGGGTTTCTAGCGCCCGGATGTTGCGTCCCTCCCGGCCGATGATCCGGCCTTTCATATCGTCGGCGGAGAGCTGTACGACTGACACGGTCGTATCGGCAGCGTGCCCGGCAGCGAGACGCTGCATGCACACCGAGAGGATGCTTCGCACCCGCCGCCCGGCATCCCGCTTGGTCTCCTCCTCGATCTGGCGGATGCGCCGCGCCGCATCGTGCCTGACTTGGTCCTCGAGCTCCTCGAGCAGGAGCTGCTTGGCGCGGGCCGCGGAGATGCCCGCTGCCCGCTCGAGTGCGCGCTCGAGCTCACGGCGGCCATCGACGAGCGCCGCGCGCTCCTGCACGAGCGCCGCTTCCCTGTCGGCGAGCGTCGCCTCGCGGCGAGCGAGCGCCTCAGCACGATCCGGAAGCTCTGCGACGGCCGAGGAAGCTGCGGCGGCCTGCGATGGTGCGCTCAGCGGGACGTGCGATGATGCGAGCGCGGCGCCATTGGCCTGCGACGGTGCGAGCGCGGCGGTGTCAGGCGCGAGCGCGGCTTTGCGTGCCTGCGATGGTGCGACCGGGGCGCTGCGCATGGCCTGCGATGGTGCGACCGGGGTACGGAAACCATACATCCGCCCGTAAGCAATCGCCGCGACTACTATTCCCGCCGCGATCAGCGCTGCGGCCCCGATGATCTCCATGGCGTTTCCTCTCCTGGCGGTCCGGCTTGGACCGGACCCAACTCACGGCTTGGTTTTGTGGGAGCGAGCGAGCGGCCATGCGGGACGCACCAACGTATGCCGAGAGGGGCAACTGGGAGTCGCCGTCCAGGCGGCGACTACTGGCAATTTGGCTTCTGTAGATGATGGGACGGGCCGGGTGGGCCATCGATCGTGATGGGGGATTAGGCCGGGTGGCCCATTAGCGTTTGCCGTCAATGCGTTCAGTCCGGAATCGGAGTAAGTGCTTTGCTGGTGTTTCGTGGTGTCATGTGGCCGCGTAGGCCATTCGTTCGCTGATCGCATCCTAGTACCGGCAGCGTGGGCGCGCAATCTCGGCTCGCCAGTCGCCGTGCGGGCGAAGTGGTCCGGTCCCGCGCGGTCGCCGTATCCAGCCGACGGGCTCGGTCGCCGCGGGCGAAGTAGTCTGGTCCCGTCGCCGTTCCCAGTCGATGGGCTAGTCGCCGCGGGCGTACGCCGCCAGCGCGTCGAGCGCGAGCTCGCCGTCGTACCCCTTGCGCAGCAAGAGCCCGAGCGCCCTGTCACGTTCGCGGCGATCCGCCGGCGGAGCCTGAAGGCGGCGGCGCAGCAGCCTCAGCGCCCGATCGAGCTCGGAGTCAGGCGACTCGCTTTCGAGTGCGGGGTGGATGAGCTCGGGCTCGATTCCGCGCGCGCGCAGGCCGCGCGCGATGCGGTCCCTCCCCCACTGCTCCAGCTCGCGCTTGTCCTGCGTAAACAGGCGCGCGAAGCGCGCGTCATCGAGATAGCCCTGCTCGGTCAGCGTGCATATCGCATGGTCGCTTTCGGCGACATCGACGCCCCTGGCTTGAAGATGGCTGCGCATCTCCGCTTCGGTACGGTCGCGCCGGTTCAGGTAACGGTATGCGAGCCCGAGCGCGTGCTGGAGCCGATCGTCGGCGCTGGGGGCTGCCTGGAGATCGTCGGTGTGGAGCCCTGGCTGGAGCCGATGCTCGGTGCCTTGGGGGTGATTCTGGATGCCGGGCATATGTCTGCGGACTATGCAGCCCGATCCTCGGCGCCCTGCACCGGCTCGACGGCCGCGAGTGGCGCCTCACGCGGCGTGAGCGGCTTGACGGGCTCGCGGCTGATCCCGAGCGCGGCATAGACCTTGGCTTCGATCGCACGCGCCATCTCGAGGTGCTCGTCGAGGAACGCCTTGGCGTTGCCCCGTCCCTGCCCCAGCCGCTCCTCGCCATAGGAAAAGAACGAACCGGACTTCGTGACGATGTTGTGCTCGATACCGAGGTCGACCAGGCAGCCGGAGGTCGAGATGCCCTTGCCGAACTCGATGTCGAACTCGGCCTGCTTGAACGGCGCCGCCACCTTGTTCTTGACGACCTTCACCCGTACGCGGTTGCCGACCGCCTCGGTGCCATCCTTGAGCGTCTCGATCCGACGGATGTCCAGCCGCTGGGAGGAATAGAACTTCAGTGCTCGGCCACCGGGCTGCGTCTCTGGAGATCCGAACATTACCCCCACCTTCTCCCGGATCTGGTTGGTGAACACGCACAGGGTTTGGGTGCGGTTGAGGTTGCCGGCCAGCTTGCGCATCGCCTGGGACATCATGCGCGCTTGGGCACCGACGGTCTGGTCCCCCATCTGGCCCTCGAGCTCAGCCCGCGGCGTGAGCGCGGCGACGGAGTCGACGGCGATCACGTCGACCGCGCCCGAGCGGATCAGCATGTCGACGATCTCGAGCGCCTGCTCGCCGTAGTCGGGCTGGGAGACGAGCAGCTCGTCGATGTCGACACCGATCTCCTGCGCGTACAGTGGGTCCATCGCGTGCTCGGCGTCCACGAACGCGCATACGCCGCCGAGCTTCTGCGCTTCGGCGAGGACGTGGTAGACAAGCGTCGTCTTACCCGAAGACTCGGGGCCGAAGATCTCGATGATGCGCCCGCGGGGGACGCCGCCGATCCCGAGCGCAAGGTCGAGCGACAGCGCGCCGGTGGAAATGGCGTCTACGGCCACGCGCGCTCCGGGGTCGCCCATCCGCATTACGGAGCCCTTGCCGAACTGCCGCTCGATCTGGGTCAGGGCGCCCTGGAGGGCGGCCTGACGCTTGGCGTCGGACTTTGCGCCAGACGCATCTCCTGACTTCGCGCTAGACGTGGCACCTGGCTTCGCGCCGCTCGGCGTCTGGGGCGCACCCGGCTTGGCCGCACCCGGCGCTTTGGCGGCCTTCTCGTGCTCGCTCATCTCAGTTCGGCTCCTTGTCTCATACGCAGTTGAACCCGGCACACTAGGACGGGTGGCGGACGGAACCGACAAGCTAGACCCGCGGCCTGTAACGGAACAAGACCCATTCGTGACGGAAGGAGAACAAACGCGTGCTAGCACTGTCCCTGGCTGCTCGCGCTCGTGCTCGGCGCCGACTACGCCGACGTGGTGGGCGTCCCCAGATCTATCCTCGCCAAAGCCTCATATCGCGCTCCGCCCGGCCCCGGCCTGGAGCGGTAGAGCGTGAGCACCGAGCAGCCAACGGCGAGCGAGGCACAGGCGCGAGCTCAGGTGACGGCGCGCTCCTCGCCCGCCGAGCGCTCCTGGGTCAAAGACCCCTCCTCCCCAGCGGGCGGTCCTCGGTGACGGCGCGCTCCCCTCACCCACCGCGGGCCGCTGACCAACCCGCTCGCTCAACGATCGCCACCGACGTCCTCGAGCAGCACCTGCCGCAGCAGGTGCATTGCGACGGTGGTCGCGCGGTCTCGGACGTCGACCCGCCTCCCGGGCAGCCGCACGCTATGGGTCGCGCGGACGCCATCGCGGTCGCTGACCGAGAAGCACACCAGGCCGACCGGCTTCTCGGGCGTTCCACCACCCGGTCCGGCGATTCCCGTGATGCCGACTCCGACATCGGCATCGAAGCGCGCGCGCGCGCCGTCGGCGAGTGCCTGCGCCACCTCGTCCGAGACGGCGCCAAAGCGCGCTATAACCCCCGAGTCGACCCCAACCAGCGCAGATTTGACGGCGTCCTCGTAAGCCACCACGCCGCCGGCAAAGTATGCCGAGGCGCCCGGACGATCGGTCAGGCGAGCGGCCAGCATCCCGCCGGTGCACGACTCGGCGACGGCCAGCCGGCGGCCTTCTAGCAGGGAGGCGACCTGCTCGTCGACTGTTGATCCGTTACCGGAGAAGAACGTGTCGGCGTGACGGTCGCGGATAAACTTGATCAGCGCGTCGTACGCCGGTTGCGCGGGCGGCTCGTAGTGGGTGGCGATCTCGATCTCCCCCCGGCGCAGGCAGGTGGTGATCTCGAGCGCTCCGAGCGCCAGCCCGGCGTCCTGCGCCGCTCGCAGCGTACTCGCGATCTCGGACTCGGGGATACCGTACAGGCGGACGATCCCCCGGCGGTACGTCGTCGCGTGCGCCGTCGCCGCGCGGAAGGCATCAGTGCCACGGGCCGTCTCCCACATCGGCTGTAGCTCGCGCGGTGGGCCCGGGAGCACGACGACTGTGGGGCCGGCGCCGGCGAGCGGCGCTACGACCAGCCCCGGCGCGGTTCCGACGGGATCGAGCACCGTCGCGCCGCGCGGGATCACCGCCTGCTTGCGATTGGAGGCGCGGATCGCGTCTGGATCGGCTCCCCGCCAGCGCGTCATCATCGGGCGCAAGATCTGCTCTATCAGCTCCTGCAGCCGGGCGTCGAGCACCATCTCGCGGCCCGAGAAGCGCGCGACGACCTCGGCCGTAATGTCATCAGCGGTCGGCCCGAGGCCGCCGCTGGTGACGATCAGCGCCATCCCTTCGCTCGACATGAACTCGAGTGCCGCCAACAGGTCGCCGGGACGGTCGCCCACGATCTGGATCAGAGCCGCATCGACCCCGATCTCCCGCAGCCGCTCAGACAGCCAGGGCCCGTTGCGGTCGCTGATGATGCCCGTCAGGACCTCGGTCCCCGTGATCAGGATGCCCGCGCGAAGGCTCATTCAGGACCCCAACGTGCCGCCCAGGGCCGCCATAACTCGACAGTCGGGGTTCCCGGAGGGTCGAGTGTCGTGTGGAGCGCGCATAACGGCACGCACGCGACACTCGCCTCCGCTGTGGCTTTGATTGTCGAGTTGTGAGCCCGCCTCGGCTCTCGGCACCGCTCGGGCACCGAGGGCGGCCCGGGTTCATGGCCCGCCTCGGGCTCTCGGCAGGGGCCCCGGCGCCATCGCTCATCCTCCAGCCTCACCCGACCCGCTCCACTCATGCGCAGCTCACGCGCAGCGAGGCTGCTTGGAGGCCGGCAAGGGCTTGCTCCCCGATAGAGAGAGCAGGAAGCCGATCGAGCTCGAAGACGGCGCGACGTTGACCATGGCGCCGTTGACGATCATCTGCACCGAGGCATTTCCGAGCGTGAGCAACAGTCTGCCCGCGGTCGCGGTCGGGATCGTCTGCCCCGCCGCGAAGATCTGGCCGGGGATCAGGACCTTCCCCTTGCCGTTCACGAGGCATACGTATACCTGGGCTGTCGGCACCAGTCGCAGCTTGACGGTCTGGGGCGGTGCCGGTGCCGGTCGTGCGGGCTTGCTCGGACGTGGCGCGCTACCGTGCACCGTGCGGCCTGCGTGTCCCCCCGGAGACGGTGTGCTGCCCGAGTTGCCGCTGCCGACCGCATAAAGCACTGCGACGATTGCGATCAGCACCAGGCCGATGATCGCCCAAGGCGGAAACCGCGGACCCCGCCGAGAGTGCTCACGCTCGCCGGGGAGCGGCGAGATCGGCGTCAGCTCGTCGGACGGAACGCCTTCCTCGTGACGGCGCTTGAACTCCTCCACGAGGAGGCGGCTGTCGAGTCCCAGGAAGTCCCCGTAGGTGCGAAGGAAGCTCTTCGCGTAGACCGGGCCGGGGAGCAGGTCCCACTCCTCGTTCTCCATCGCGCGCAGGTACCTGGCGCGAATCTTCGTGCGAAGCTCGACTTCGGTCATGTCGATCTTTGCGCGTATTCGTGCTTCTCGCAGTGTCGAACCGAGCTCGGGCATCCTTCCGAAGGCTACCGCCGCGCCAAGTAGCGACAGCTCGCGTTCAACGCACTCCGGGCAGCCGCTAAAAAGCCATCGCCGACCGGCTATTGCTTTGGCACCGCAGGTGCCACCATCAGGTCTCCCCCTGCTCCTGCGCCACATCCGCCGGCGCCTGCACCGGGGCCTCTCGACCGGCCTGCGCGCAAGCACCGGGAAGCGCGTCCGTCGGACCGGCACCATCCATCGCACCGCCTCCACCCGCAGGATCGCCATTCAACGTCGCACCGCCGCCTTCGGCCTCGGCGAGGTGCGACAGGATGCGCGGCACGTCTGCCTCCGCGATCAGCACCTGGCGGGGCTTCGAGCCCTCGTAGCCCGAGATGATCCCGCGCCGCTCGAGCATGTCGATCAGCCGTCCGGCGCGCGTATAGCCCAGGCGCAACCTTCGCTGCAGCATCGAGGTAGACGCGGTACCCATCTGCGCGACGAGCGCGATTGCCTCCTGTAGCAGCGGATCCTCGTCCGCGTGCTGGGCGCCCTCCTCCTCGCGCGCGTCGTCCTCGCTGGGCACCTCCTCGAGCAGCTCCTCACGGAGCTCGGGCTCGCCCTGGCGCCGCCAAGCATCTGTCAAGTGGGCGACCTGCTCCTCGTCGATGTAAGCACCCTGGATGCGCTGGAGCTTCGAGGAACCAACGGGCGAGAACAACATGTCCCCCTGTCCGAGCAGCGACTCGGCGCCGTTGTGGTCGAGGATCACCCGCGAGTCGGTCTGGCTGGAGACCGCGAAGGCGATCCGCGACGGGACGTTGGCCTTGATCATCCCGGTGATCACGTCCACGCGCGGGGACTGCGTGGCGAGGACCAGGTGGATCCCGACCGCCCGGGCCTTCTGGGCGAGGCGGATGATGGAGTCCTCGACGTCGGCCGGAGCGACCATCATCAGGTCGGCGAGCTCGTCGATCACGCACAGGACATAGGGCAGTGGCGGCTCGCCGCGCTTCTCGCGGGAGCGGTTGAGCTCCGGGAGCGAGCGCGTCCGGGCAAGCGACATGGTTCCGTAGCGCTGCTCCATCTCCTTGACGAGGTTCTGCAGCGCGTTAGCGGCCATCCGCGGGCTCGTGATCACCGGCGTCAGCAGGTGCGGGATCGACTCGTAGTGGTTGAGCTCGACCTGCTTGGGGTCCACCAGCACCAGTCGCAGCTCGTGGGGCGTCGCCCTCAACAGGATGCTGGAGAGCATCGCGTTGACGCATGCCGACTTCCCCGCGCCGGTCGTCCCGGCGACGAGCAGGTGGGGCATCTTTGCGAGGTCGGCGCCGATCGCCCGGCCCGCGATGTCCTTGCCCAGCCAGACGGTCAGCGGCGACCAGTCCTCGGGTGGCTCCTGAAACACGTCGCCTAGGTGCACGATCCGCCGGCGCGCGTTCGGGACCTCTACTCCGACCGCCTGCTTGCCGGGGATCGGCGCGAGGATGCGGATGTCGGTCGCGGCCAGCGCATACGCGAGATCGTCCTTGAGCGCCGCGATCTTCGACACCTTGGTGCCTGGCGCCAGGCGCAGCTCGTAGCGGGTTATGTGGGGTCCGGTTACGCGCCCGATCACCTTGGCCTCGATCCCGAAGTGCCCGAGCGTCTCCACCAGCGTACCCGCCACCTGCTCCTGGCCGGCGGTGTCGGGCCTCGCCGCCTCACCTGTCGAGCGGGTGAGAAAGCGCGCGCCCGGGACGCTCCACTGGAAGTCGGGGTCCTCGGTGACTGAGGCGCGGTAACGCCCCGCGGGGGTTAGATCCCCGTGTCCGGCGGCCACCGGGACCTGCCCGCCGTCCCGCTCATCATCCCGGGGGTCATCCCCGGGCGGGTTCGCCGCAGCTTCACCCGCCCGCTCGGCGGTAGCGCGGAGATCGGTCCCGGCCCCGGCGAGGGCGTGAGGCACGGCCCCGGGCGCGGGGTGGGAGAGGGCTTCGGTCCCGGACGTGGCGCGGTCCTGATCGGATCCCTCGTGTGCTTGAATCGGCGGCGCCTCCACGTGCGTCGCGAGGACCACCCGCTCGGCGTTCTCGGTGTCTGCTGCGGGGTCGTACGGGCTCGGCTCCAGGGCCGACGGCGAGCCGGGATCGACCGCCTCCTGCACCGGCTGCGCAGCGCCGGCCGCCGTCTTGGCGGCTTCGGTCGCCGGGCGCCCCGCGAGCGTGCCGGCCTCCTTGGCCCGGCGCCGGCCGAGGGAGAGGCCGACGGCTTCACTCCCCTGGTGCCACGCGAGCGTGCGGGCCTCGCTAGCCGAGCGCCGGCTGAGAAACAAGCCAGCGGCTTCGCCCACCCGGCGCCGGGCAAGGGCGTCCCGCCAGCGTGGCCTTTGCGCACGCTGGCCGCCCGAGCGCTTCAGCACCCTGCTGGTGCCGGCCACGCCCGTGCCGGTCGCCCGCACGATGCCGGCGAAGGTAGCCCCGCTGACGAGGATCAGCCCAGCGACCAATAGGAAGACCGCGAGGATCTGGGCACCGAGCGGCGAGAGCAGATGCGAAGCGGCCCACAGCTCGGCTTGGCCGAGGATTCCACCTCGTGACTCGAACGTCGCGGCGCGCCAATAGTGTTCATGGGAGGGCGCGCGAGCGGGGCCCAGCCCGAGCGCCCCTGCCGCGATCGCCAGCGTCAAGGCGCCGGTCAGGCACACGACGCCGGTTCGCATCGGCCGCCCGCGCCTGCGGCCCGCTCGGCATCCACTCGAGCTTGCGGCGGGCTCGGCATCCTGCCTCGCCTCTTTCCACCGCGCTCGAGCCGTCCGGCTGCCTGATCGGGCCGCGCGCGGGTCATCCTGCTGTGCTCGCAGCTCGCGGACCAGGACGAGCGCGCCTGAGAGCACCAGCGCGGGGGGAACTGCGTAACCCACGACTCCGAGCGCGAACCGCACGCTCGTTATCGCGCCGGCACCCAAGGCGCCCCCGGCCCAGTGCAGGTAGGCGACCCCCGTCAAGAAGACCCCCACCGCGATCAGCGCCAGGCCGGCGATGTCGACGTGGTGGGGCTCCAGCTCCAGGCGCGGCCTCCTCAGCGGGACAAGTGGCCGGCTGGCGAGCAGCGAGCGCTTTGCGCGCTTGGGAGGCGCTCTCTTCTTGGCTCGTTGACGTTGGGTGGCCATGGTCCGAAGAGATGACTTCGACGGCGCCGGCTCTGCTCCTGCGCAGCAGAGGATGGCTCACCCACGGCTCGATCAGCAGCGCCCACGCGAGTCCGGCCTTGCCAGACCTCCGCCTGGCCCTCCCCGTACCATCTCTCAGAATGACGATGGCCGATTACGAGCGTCCCCCGCGCGTGCTGGTGGTCGAAGACGACGAGGCGATCGCCCAGGTGCTGCAGCGCTCGCTGCGGATGGAGGGCTATGAGGTGAAGCTGGCCGGCGATGGCGAAATCGCCTTGGAGCTGGCGCCGGCGTTCCTCCCCGACCTAGTGATCCTCGACCTTGGCCTGCCCGGGATCGACGGGATCGAGGTCGCCAAGGCGTTGCACAAGGACGACGACGTCCCGATCCTCGTGCTGACCGCGCGCGACGCCGTGCAGTCCCGCGTCGAGGGCCTGGACGCCGGTGCGGACGACTACCTGGTCAAGCCGTTCGAGCGCCAGGAGCTGCTGGCGCGCCTGCGGGCGCTGCTGCGGCGCCGCCCGCCCAGAGGCCAGGCCACGCTGACGGTCGGAGACCTGAAGCTGAATCCCGATACGCACGAGGTGAGCCGCTCGCAACGCGGCATCGACTTGACGCAAAGGGAGTTCGAGCTGCTGGAGTACCTGATGCGCAACGAGCGGATCGTGATCTCGCGCCAGCGCCTGCTCGACGAGGTGTGGGGCTATGACCCGTTTTCGATGACCAACACGATCGAGGTGTTCGTGTCTAACATACGGAGGAAGCTTGAAGCTGGTGGAGAGCCTCGGCTCCTACATACGATCCGCGGCGCAGGCTACGTTCTCCGCGTATAGGTCGCTCCCGATCCGGTGGCGGCTGGCGGGCGGCTCGGCGGCGCTGACCTTCGTGATCCTCGCGGGGTTCGCGGGGATCGTCGGCGTCCTGACGACGAATCAGTTGCGCGGGCAGTTTGACGACGGTGTCCACTCGGCGGCGGACCAGCTCGCGCGCGAGCTGAATCTGACGGCTACTAAGAACGGCGTATTGACCATTCCGGGCAGGACTGTCAGCCTGAGCGCCGCGGCAATCCCGGACCACGCGCAGATCCGGATCTTCGACGACGCTGGCGAAATCCAAGCGACCCAGGACAATATCCGGATCAAGGGCGCCAAGAAGCCTCTGCAGGCGACGCCGAGCTTTCCTCCGCCAAGCGGCACCGGTCACTTGGAGGAGCTCGGCTACCGTGTAGAGGAGCGCGAGGTCCGAGTGCATCCCGTCGGCGAGATGATTCTCCTTTACGCCGCGCCGCTGTCTGACCTCGAGCACACGCTCGCGCGCGTGCAGTTCTTCCTCCTACTCGGCGTGCTCGGCGGTAGCGTCCTCGCCCTGCTTGCGGGGCTCGCGGTCGCACGGCGGGCGATGCGGCCGATCGCGGAGCTGAGCGATGCGGCGCGGGAGATCGAGCGTACCCGCGACCCGAGCCGGCGTGTGCCCCACCCCGAGGCCGAGGACGAGGTGGCCGAGCTCGCGCGCACGCTCGAGGGGATGCTCGGGGCGCTCGACGCCGCCCGTAACGAGACCGAGTCGATGCTCGAACGCCAGCGCGAATTTGTCGCCGATGCGTCGCACGAGCTACGGACGCCGCTGACGAGCGTGCTCGCCAACCTCGAGCTGCTGAGCGAGGAGCTGGAGGGAGAGCAGGCCGAGAGCGCGCATGCCGCGCTGCGCTCCACGCGGCGGATGCGGCGCCTGGTCGGCGACCTGCTGCTGCTCGCCCGGGCCGATGCGAAGCGGATCCAGCCGAGCATGCCGACCGACCTCGCCGAGATCCTCGTCGAGGCCGCCTCCGAGCTCGGCCCGATGGCCGAGGATCACGATCTGTCGATCGATGCGCGATCTGTCGTGGCTCCCGGCGTCCGCGACGAGCTGCACCGCCTGACGCTCAACCTGCTCGAGAACGCCGTTCGCCACACACCCCCCGGCACCCACGTCCGCGCGTGGACCGGCGCGCGCAACGGCAACGCGGTCCTGGTCGTGGAGGACGACGGGCCGGGCATCGCGCCTGAGCTGGAGCGCCGCGTGTTCGAGCGCTTCGTGCGCAATGGACGCGACGGCGGGCGCGGTTCGGGTCTGGGCCTCGCGATCGTGCGTGCGGTGGCCGAGTCCCACGGTGGCACCGTCGCGCTAGAGTGCCCCGGCAGCGCGTCGGCTGGGGGCGCCCCGCAAGGCGCCCCCATCAGTGACGATATGGACATGGACGGTGACGCTGGCACGGGGACGGGCGCTCGATCGAACGGTGACACCCGCATGAACAGCGGTAGTGGCACGCGATTCGTGATCGCGATCCCCACCCCATCCCCGCAGGCGGACATACCGAGCAATGGGGCTCAGCCCGCCGGTCACACCTCGACGACGACGGGGAGCACCATCGGGCGCCGTCGCAGCCGGTCATAGACGAACGCGGCGAGATCGTCGTGTAGCTCCTGCTGGAGTAAATCGATCTCCCTCAGGCCGTCCTTGGCCGAGGCCGCGAGCGAGCGCTCGACCTCGGCGCGGATCTCCTCGACCAATTCGCCTGCCTGCTCGATGAAGGGGACACCGCGGAAGATCACCTCGGGCGGGACCACAGACTCACCCCCCTGCTCGGAGACTGTCGCCACGACGATGAAGATGCCGTCGGCGGAGAGCATGCGCCGGTCGCGCAGCGCCACGTCGGCCGGGTCGCCGATGTCGACCCCGTCGACGAAGATCATCCCCGACTGCTCGCGCGAGCCGAACCTCGCACCGCGGGCGTCGATCTCCAGTGGCAGGCCGTTCTCTCCACGGAAGACGTCGTCAGGATCGAAACCGAGCGCGTCGGCGAGCTGCGCGTGAAGAAAGATTCGCTTGTGGTCGCCGTGCATCGGCATCACATAGCGGGGCTTGACGAGGTTGAGCATCAGCTTGAGCTCCTCGGCATAGCCGTGGCCGGAGGCGTGGATCGGAGCGTCGCGAGGGGTGATCACGTCACACCCGATGTGATAGAGGCGGTCGATGGTCTCGTTCACCGCCCGCTCGTTGCCGGGGATCGGAGTAGCCGAGAAGACGACGGTGTCGCCGCGGCGGAGCTTTATCATGCGGTGGTCGTTGTGGGCCATCCGCCGCAACGCCGACAGGGGCTCCCCCTGTGATCCGGTCGAGATCACCACCACCTTGTGCTCGGGCCAGCTCTCGACCTCCTGAGGCTGGATGACAATGCCGTCGGGGAGCTCGATGTGCCCGAGCGAGCGCCCGATGTTGACGTTCTTGCGCATCGACCGTCCGACCAGGGCGACCTTTCTTCCGAGCGCGGCGGCCGCATCGACGACCTGCTGGACACGGTGGATGTTCGACGCGAAGCTCGTCACCACGATCCGCCCCTCTGCGCGCGCGAACACCTCCTCGAGATGTGGCCCAACGCCGCGCTCAGAAGGCGAGAAGCCCGGGCGGTCGGCGTTGGTCGAGTCCCCGCACAGCAGGAGGATTCCCTCACGACCGAGCTCGGCAAGGCGCGAGACGTCGGCCGGCTCCCCGTCGACCGGGGTCTGGTCGAACTTGTAGTCACCCGTCACGAGCACCGTGCCCAGGTCGGTGCCCAGCGCCACCGCGCAGGAGTCCGGGATCGAGTGAGTCATGTGCACGAGCTCGAGCGTGAACGGTCCCAGCTCTACCTCGGTGCCGGGACAGAGGTCTTCCAGGTGCACGTCGCGGAGCTTGTGCTCGTCGAGCTTCGAGCGCGCCATCGCGATCGTCAGCCGCCCGCCATAGACGACGGGAGTGGCCTGCTCTGCGGCGAGCTCGCGCAGGACCCAGGGCAGCGCCCCGAGATGGTCCTCGTGACCGTGGGTGATCACGATCGCCTCGATGTCCGCCGCTCGCGCCAGCAAGTAATTGAAGTCGGGCAGCACGAGATCGATGCCGAGCATGTCGGTCGTCGGGAACCGCAGTCCCGTGTCCACCACCACGATCCGGCCGCCGTACTCGACGACCGTCATGTTCTTGCCTATCTCCCCCAGGCCGCCGAGCGGCAGGATGCGTAGCGTGCTCACGCGGTGGCGAGCATGCCGTGGCGCTCGAGCATCCGGCGGATCATGGCCACTTCGCCGTCATCGAGCTCGACGTAGGGCAAGCGCGGGGGGCCCGCGGCGAGACCGAGCAAACTGAGCGCCGCCTTGACCGAGCATGCGCCGGGGGCGATCGCCATGTCACGGTAGACGTCCTGCAAGCTACTGTGGATCTCCCTGCGGCGCTCGGGCTCGTCGACCATCGCCCTCATTTGCTCCCCGAAGAGGTGGCTGGCGACGAGGATGCCGCCCGGCTCGCCGAGATCGAGGACATCGGCCAGCATGTCGTCGTTGCCGGCGTAGATCTGCAAGCCATCGATCTGCTCGAGGTTGTCCGGATTGGCCTGCTTGACCGCGACGATGCTCGGTAGCTGGGCGAGCTCCGCCAGCAGGTCATTTGGGAGGTCGGCTCCCGTCCGCTGGGGGATGTTGTAGAGCACGATCGGGCGATCGGTGGCGCGTACGACCTCTTGATAGTGACAGATGATACCGCGACGGCTCGGGCGGTTGTAATACGGGTTCACAGAGAGCAGCGCGTCCGCTCCGAGCTCCGTGGCTCGCTCGGTCAGATGCACCGCGTGGCGGGTGTCGTTGGAGCCCACGCCCGCAACGATCGTGCAACGCCCACGCATCTCGTTGACCGCGAGCTCGACCACCCGAAGCTGCTCCTCATCGCTCAGCGTCGCCGCCTCACCGGTGGTGCCGCATAGAACGAGGCCGTCCGAGCCGTGCTCGACCAGGTGGTGCATGAGAGCGACCGTCGCGTCCTCGTCGATCCGCAGATCCGCGTCAAACGGGGTGACCATCGCGGTCAAGATGGTGCCGAGGTTCACAGGCATCGATCGAATTATCGCAGGCGCGGCAGACGCCGAAGACCAGGGTCGCCCTGCAGGGCGCCCTGCGACTACAACATATCGCGCCTGAGACGCGGGAGCTCTCGGTCCCGGAGACTACGCCAGCTCCAGCAGTCGCTCGAGACCGACCACCGGCGACTCGCCGAGGGCGCCGACGCGGCGGATCGCCAGCAGCACACCGGGCATGAAGGACTCGCGGTCGATCGAGTCGTGCCTGATCGTGAGCGTCTGGCCGACGTCGCCGAAGATCACCTCGTGGTGGGCGACGAGGCCCGGCAGGCGTACCGAGTGGATCGGCACCTCGTAATCGTCCCCGGCGGCCGCCGCCATCAGCGAGGCGGTACGTGCAGCCGTCCCGCTCGGCTTGTCGAGCTTGCGGTCGTGGTGGAGCTCGACGATCTCAGCCCGGGCCATGTGCCTTGCCGCCTGCGCGGCGAACTGCATCATCAGCACGGCGCCGATCGCGAAGTTCGGCGCGACGAAGACGTTCGCGCGGGCACCGGCTAGTCCAGGCAGCTCGTCGGCGTCAAAACCGGTGGTCCCGATCACAACGTGAACCCCCGCGGCGACGGCGAGGCTCGCATTGGCGAGCGCTGTATTCGGTGCCGTAAAGTCGACGACCACGTCGCAGCCTCCCAGCACATCGGAGAGAGCGTTTCCGAGCACAGGGTCCACCCGTCCGGTCAGCTCCATGTCCGGGGCAGCGGATATGGCGCGGCACACCGTCTCCCCCATCCTCCCGGCCGCGCCCGCGACCGCCACTCTCATCAACCCAGAGCCTCGGAGGCCAGCGCGGGCTCGAGCGCCGACAGGGCTTCGTCGAATCCCTGTCGCTGCGGCCCGATTCCGGCGGCTGACAATCGATCTGGTGCCCACAGCTCCCCCACGAGGCTGACGAGATCCTCCAGGGACACAGCGTCGATCCGCTCCACGATCTCGTCGAGAGACAGCAATGGCGCGCCGGCCAGCACTTCTGAGCCGAGCCTGCTCATCCGCGCGCCGGTCGACTCGAGCGCCAGCACCACGCGCCCCTTGAGGTTCTCCTTCGCGCGAACGAGCTCCTCCGTGGTGGCCGGCTCCGCTCGGATCCGCGCCAGCTCACAGCCGACGACGGCGAGCGCTTCGCGGACGTTGTCGGGGCGCGTTCCGACATACAGGCCGACCTGCCCGGTGTCCCGGTAGGCGCTCGTGAACGAGAACACCGCGTATGCCAGGCCACGGCGCTCACGGACCTCCTGAAAGAGCCGCGAGGACGACGTGCCGCCAAAGATCGTGTCGAGCACGCGCAGCGCAAAGCGCCGATCATCGTGGCGCGAGAGCCCCGGACCGCCGAGGCAGACGTGATACTGCTCGGTATCCTTGCGCTCAAAATGCGTTCGGGCTGGATGCACGCCTGGCGCGGGCGCGGAGGCGGGCGCAGAGGCCGAGGGCTCGCGCTCGCCGATCCGCTCCGCCGCCAGCGCCACGAACGCGTCGTGCTCCACGGCACCAGCCGCCGCGAGCACGATGTTCGAGGGCACGTACCGCTGGTCGTGAAAGCGGGCAATGGCGGAGATCGGGGTGTCGGCGACGACAGGGCCGCAGCCGATGATCGCGCGCCCGAGAGGATGCTCTCCGAACACCGCCGTGCCGAGCACGTCGAAGACCTTCTCCTGGGGGTCGTCCTCGTACATCGCGATCTCCTCGAGGATCACCGCCCGCTCGGAGTCGACGTCCTCCAGCGCAGGCCGGAAGACCATGTCGGCCATCGCATCCAAGGCATCAGGCACGTGCTGATCGATCACCCGCGCGTAGACCGAGGTGGTCTCCTTGCCGGTGCCGGCGTTGAGCTCCGCTCCCATGCCGTCGAAGAGCTGGTCGATCTCGAGCGAGCCGTACCTCGAGGAGCCCTTGAACAGCAGGTGCTCGAGCAGATGAGAAAGGCCCGCCTGCGCTTCGCTCTCGGCACCGGACCCCGTTCCGATCCAGAACCCCATCGACACGGACCGGACGGCGGGCATTGCCTCCGTCACGATCCGCACTCCCGAAGGGAGCGTCGTTGACTGGTGGTGCTCCAGAGCCACGACCAGACGCCGCGAGCTAAGAGCGCGGGCGGTCGGAATCGCGTTCGCGCGCGCGAGGGCGGTCGGCCCCGTCGCGGCCGCGGCCGTCCCGTCCCCGATCGCGTCCGCCACGCTCGCCACGCTCTCGCCTTGGAGCGCCGTCGCCGCCGCCGGCCACCGTAACGAGCTCCTCGGCGCTCTTGCCGGCGATATCGGGATCGTCGGCGAGCCGCAGCCCGATCCGCCCGCGCTCGCGGTCGACTTCGACCACCCGTACGCTGAGCTCGTCGCCCTTGCCGAGCACGTCTTCGACCGTGTCGATGCGGCGCCCGGGCGCGACGTTGGAGATGTGCAGCAGACCGTCGGTGCCCTTGGCGAGCTCGATGAATGCGCCGAACGTGGTCGTCTTGACGACCTTGCCGGTGAACTCGTCGCCGACCTCGACCTCCTTGGTCATCGAGCGGATCCGATCGACGAGCGCGTCCCCGCGCTCCCCGTTGGAGGCGTAGACGTTCACCTGACCCTCGTCGTTGACGTCGATCTGAGACTCGAACTCCTCCTGCAGCGAGCGGATCGTCTCCCCGCCCTTGCCGATCAAGAGGCCGATCTTCTCGGGATCGATCTTGATCGAGGAGATCCGCGGCGCGTGCTTGGACAATTCAGCGCGCGGGGCGTCGATCGCCTTCGACATCTCGCCCAAGATGTGCTCTCTGGCGACCTTGGCCTGCGTGAGCGCATCGTGGAGGATCTCGAACGTCACGCCGGTGATCTTGATGTCCATCTGCAGCGCTGTGATGCCCCGCTCGGTGCCGGCGACCTTGAAGTCCATGTCGCCGAGGTGGTCCTCGACGCCGGCGATGTCGGTCAGGACGATGTAGTCATCGCCCTCCTTGATCAGGCCCATCGCGATCCCCGCGACCGTGCGCTTGATCGGGACGCCTGCGTCCATCAAAGACAGGCTCGAGCCGCATACGGAGGCCATCGAGGACGAGCCGTTGGATTCGAGGATGTCCGAGACGACGCGGATCGTGTAGGGGAACTCCTCCTGGCTCGGGATCATCGGCACCAGCGCGCGCTCGGCGAGCGCGCCGTGGCCGATGTCGCGGCGCTTGGGCCCGCGCATGAACCCCGCCTCCCCGACCGAGAACGGGGGGAAGTTGTAATGGTGGAAGTAGCTCTTGGTGGTCTCCAGGCCGAGCGTGTCGAGACGCATCTCCTCACGCGTGGTGCCCAGCGAGACGACGCTGAAGGCCTGTGTCTGGCCGCGCGTGAAGACCGCCGATCCGTGCGTGCGGGGCGCGACGGAGACATCGATCGAGATCGGGCGGATCTCCTGCGCGCCGCGCCCGTCGGGGCGCTTCTTGTGGACCGCTATCCGCTCGCGGATCAGCGTCTTCTCGAGCTTGTCGAACGCGCGCTGGGCGTTTGCCTTGTACTCCCCGTGGGTGTCGGCTTCAGAGTCCCCGGCGTATTCCGCCAGGATCTGCTGCTCGACGGCCTTGCAGGCATCCTGGCGATCGAGCTTGTCCTGAACCTGCGTCGCCGCGTCGAGCGCCTCGCCGTGGGATTCCTTGATCTGCTCATAGAGGCCCGGGTCGAGCTCCGGGAGCTCGATCTGAAGCTTCTCCTTGCCGACCTTCTGCGCCAGCTCGCGCTGCAGGCCGCACAGCTTCTTGATCGCATCGTGGGCGATGTCCAGGGCATCGAGGATCTCCGCCTCGGGGATCTCGCGGGCGCCCGCCTCGACCATCAGGATGGCCTCCTCGGTGCCGGCGACGATCAGGTCGAGGTCAGTGGCCTGCAGCAGCGACTCCTCGTCGGGATTGACCACGAAGTTGCCGTCGATCTTGCCGATCCGCACAGCGCCGACCGGCGCGGGGAAAGGAATCTCGGAGATCATCAGCGCCGCGGAGGCTCCGTTCATCGCGAGCATGTCATAGGGGTGCACGTGATCGACCGACATCGGGATCGCCACGAGCTGGGTCTCATAGCGCCAGCCCTTGGGGAACAGCGGCCGGATGGGGCGGTCGATCAAGCGCGCGGAAAGCGTCGCCTTCTCTCCCGAGCGCCCTTCGCGCTTGAAGAACGAGCCGGGGATCTTCCCCGCGGCGTACATGCGCTCCTCGACATCCACCGTCAAGGGCAGGAAGTCGACGTCGCGGATGTTGCCCGCGGTGGCGGTACAGAGGACCATCGTGTCGCCCGAGCGGACGACGACTGCGCCGGAAGCCTGCTTGGCCAGCTTGCCGGTCTCCAACGAGATCTCCTTGCCGGCGATCTCGACTGAGACGCGCGTAACGGCGTCAGAGGAAGTATTCAATTTGATTCCCTTCTTGCTTTCCGCCCTTCGGTCGGCGGAAGTGCTTCGTTTCTCTCTCTTGGTTCCGAACGGCCTTGATGCTAGCGGGTAAGAGCGCCTAGCGCGTCGAGTGAGGAATCGTCGATCTGGCCCGAGTGGGTGAGCCCGCCGGCAAGCAATGCCGGGGTGCTCACGACGCCCGCCCGCACCCCTGACTCGAAGTCCCCGCGCACTCGCACCAGCACCTCTTCGCTGCGGCGATCGGAGTCGAACCGCGCGAGGTCGAGGTCGAGCGCGCGCGCGCGCTCCCAGAGATGTGGGTCCTCCAGCCGCGCCTGGTCGGCGAACAGCGAGTCGTGCATCTCCCAGAAGCGGCCCTGGAGCCCCGCCGCCTCCGCCGCGCAGGCTGCCGCCCACGCCCGGGGATGGCTCGAGCGCACCGGGAAATGGCGAAACACGCTGCGCAACCCGCGCCGGGCAAGCCTCGCGCCGAGCAGCGCGCAGAACGGACACTCGAAGTCCGCGTACTCGATCACCAGCGGCGCCGTGGCGGGTCCGCGAACGTGATCCTCGGCACTCGGCTTCGGCACGGGGGCAGAGCGCAGCTCGCTGGGACCCTGGCTCAGAATCGAGGCCTGATCGGAGGCCCCGGGGGTCATCCCGCTGCAGCTAGGCCGTCGAAGATCAGGTTCGCGCCCGGCAGATCACCGGGCGAAGAGGCTTCATAACTCCAATTGACAACTGCGTCCGGCCCGACGATCACGAGCGCACGCTGGGGAAAGCCCCCGGGGTGGTATACGACGAACGCCCTGCACGTCTCCCCCTTGGGCTCGAAGTCAGAGAGCTGCTCGATGCTCACGCCAAGCTGCTCGCGAAACGCCTTCTGGGACCAGCTCGCATCGCATGACACTCCGTAGAGGGTTGCACCCCGTGCCTTGAAGTCGCCAAGCACCTCCTCGTAGAGGTTGAGCTGGTCGGTGCACACCGGGCTGAAGGCAAACGGGTAGAAGACCAGCACGGTCGTCTGACCCTCGAGATCCGCGCGGCCGAATTCGCTTCCGTCCTCACGGTGTAGCGTGAGCTCCGGCGCGGGCTCCCCCGCGGATATCACTTCCTTAGACCCAGCTCGCCCAGCAGCGCCCGGTAGCGCTCCAGATCGGTGCGCTGCAGGTAATTGAGGAACCGGCGCCGGCGCCCGACGAGCATCAGCAGCCCGCGACGGGAGTGGTGATCCTTACCGTGCTCGCGCAAGTGCTCGGTGAGACCGTTGATCCGCTCGGTGAGCAGCGCGATCTGAACCTCAGCCTTGCCGGTGTCCACGGGCCCGTCGCCGAACTGCGCCACGAGCTCCTGCTTGCGTTGGAGGGTAAGCGTCATCGAGCGCGGAGGCTAGCAGTTGGCGGCTGACCCGCACAGCTCGCGGGTGGGGCTGAGCGGTTCATCCGCAGAGCTCGCGGGCACGCTCCACGTCCTCGTGCATCTGTGCGATCAGGGCCTTCGGCGAGTCGAACCTTCGCTCGCCGCGCAGGCGCGTCAAAAACTCGATCTTCAGCCGGTGTCCATACAGGTCGACCTCGCGGTCCAGCAGATACGCCTCGATCAAGACGGCCCGTCCGGTGCCGAACGTCGGACGCACGCCTACGCTGACCGCTGCACACGCACCGTCTGCACGCGCGACGTACACACCGTGCCGCGGGCAGACGAGCTTTTCGTCGGGAACGAGGTTGGCGGTTGGAAAGCCGAGCTCCCGGCCGCGCCGATCGCCCCTGAGCACTTCCCCCCGGATCTGAAACGGAGCACCGAGCAGGCGGGTGGCGAGATCGACCTCCCCTGCGAGCACCAGTGCACGGATGTGGCTAGAGGACACGACCTGGTCCTCGAGCTCGACCAGCGGGACGACGCGCGTCTGGAAGCGCTCGTCGGCCGCGAGCACTCCCGCGTCGCCCGCCGCGCGGTGACCGAAGCGAAAGTTCTCTCCAACGCAGACGCGCGTGGCCTGCAGGCGCTCGACGAGCACCTGCTCTACGAACTCCCGCGGGCGCTGGTGGGCGAAGCCTTCGTCGAAAGGGAGCACTACGAGCTCCTCCACGCCGAGCGACGCGATCAGCTCAGCCTTGACCTCGAGACCCGTCAGAAGCCTTGGGGCGGCCTCGGGCCGGATAACCTGCAACGGGTGAGGCTCGAAGGTGAGCACTGTGTCGCTGCCGCGGATCACCTCGCGGTGACCGAGGTGAACGCCGTCGAATTCGCCGACGGCGACACGCCGAGGGCGCAGCTCGGCGTCGCTCAGCATGGTGATCCGCATCGGCGCGCAAGACTAATGGTGCGATGGTGCGCGCGCCGGGGCTCGCGCACCAGCACTCGCGCCAGGATCGGTATGCTTCCCATCGATCGATCGCAGACGTGGACCCATCGACCATAGGGGGACGACGATGACCGGCACTCGCAGCATCCGCCGCGCTGCGCTGTGCAGCGCTGCAACTGGGGCCTTGATGCTCGCGGGCTGCGGCTCTTCGGGCGGGCTCTCAAAGGCCCAGCTCGATTCAAAGGTCAACGCGGCCTGCTCGACCTACAAGACGGCGGCGATGGCAATTCCTCCACCCACGGCTAAGAGTCCCGCAGCCTTCGCCGCGTACCTCGACAAGGTCAAGCCGCTGATCAGCACCGAGTCCAATCAGATCACGGGCCTGAAAGCCGGCGGCAGCGTGACAACGGACTTTGCGAGCTACGTGGCGGACGCCAAGCACTCGATCGCCCTGTTCGACGACGCCAACGCCAAGGCACACGCCAAGGATCCAGGGTATCTGCAAGCGCTGCTGGCGATCGCGCGGTACAACCGGACAACGGTAGACCCGCTGGACACGAAGCTCGGCTTCACGGCCTGCCTACCCACCGGCTAGCAAGGCCGCAGCCCGACGATTGGCGCCAGCGCGCCGGGGTCGGTGCCAGACGGCTGCGCGAGCGCAATCAGGCCGTGCTGGTCGGTCAGTCGTACCACACCACCGCCGGGCGCCGCTGCGGTGCCGGTCACCGCCATGCCGTGGCTCGCGCGGCGTCCCTGCTCGGGCTCGAGGCGCACCTCGGGTAAGAAGCGCAGCGCTCGACCCAGCGGGATCACAACTCCGGGATCGGCGTCACGGACGTCGAATGGCCCGACCGCGGTGCGCCGTAGCTGCTCGCAGTAGGCATCCCCAAGGTCCGCGATCAGACTGCGTACGTACGTACCGGAGGAGCACTCGATCTCAAAGCGGCGGCGCTCTCCCTCGCGCCAGGTTTCCTCGAACCGGTAGACCTCCACTTCGCGCTGCGCCAGCTCCACCTGCACTCCGGCTCTGGCGAGCGCGTATGCCCGCCGCCCACCGACCTTGACCGCGGAGAACGCAGGCGGTCGCTGGCGCAAGAGGCCTGTCGGCAGCTCGAGGTCACCCGGTGGCAGCACCCCGCTCTGCGTGATCTCTCCCTCCGGGTCGCCAGTGCTCGAAACCGCGCCGAAGCGCGCCGTCGCCTCGTACGCCTTGGGCAATGCCATCAAGAACCTCTGCACCCGGGTTGCCCGGCCGACGAGGATCAGGAGCAGACCGGTCGCGAACGGATCCAAGGTTCCCGAGTGTCCGACCTTGACACCATGACGTGCTCGCCTCACGCCCGCGACGACATCGTGTGAGGTCTTTCCCGCCGGCTTGTCGAACAGGATCACCCCCTCCTCCATGCCGCCCTCATGCTTCAAAGCTGCGCCGCCACCTCCTGGCGCAGGAAGCTCACGAGCTGGTCATGGGCCATCTCGGTGGTGAATCCGGCGGCCTGCCGGTGCCCGCCTCCACCCTGCGCGCGCGCGATGCGCGAAACGTCCACGCGCTCGTCGCTGGCGCGCAGGGACACCTTGCGCAGGGAGCTCCCGTTGGTGTCACCGACCCGGTCTCGTACGAGCGCTGCGACCGCAATGCCCTCCACTGCGCGCAGGTGGTCTATCACTCCTTCGCTATAGCTCTCTTGTGCTCCTGACTGGACGAAGTCCTCGGTGCTCAGGGCGGTGAGCGCCAACCGATCATCGTCATAGCGCTCGACCTTGGCCAAGCCACGCGCGAGCAACACGAGCTTGGCGTAGGGGACGCCTTCATAGACACGACGGTAGATCTCGTGCACGTCGAGCCCGGCCTCGATCAGCTCGGCCGCCATCAGATGGGCTCTCGCGCCGGTGTTCTCGTACATGAAGCGCCCGGTGTCGGTGATCAGGCCGACGTACAGCGCCCGCGCGATCGTGAGCGTCGGTTTCACACCGAGCCCGTGCATCAGGTCCCACACGATCTCCGCGGTGCACGACGCGTCCGGCGTGACGAGGTTAACGGTTCCAAAGTGTGTGTTGTCGTGGTGATGGTCGATGTTGAGGATGTGCGCGCCCGGTAGCCGGAATGCCTGTGCGGCGTTGCGCTCGAGGTTGCCGCAGTCGAGAAATACGATCGCGCGCTCGTGCACGTCCTGCGGCGCCACCGTCGCCAGCCCCGACAGCGCAAAGAAGCGATACTCCTGGGGCAGCGGGAGCTCGCCGGGGTCCATGAACATGACGCTGTCCTTGCCCAGCGCGGTCAGGATCTCCTGCATCGCCACAAGTGAGCCGAGGGCATCGCCATCGGGGTTCTCGTGGGTGACCACGATCAGCCGCTCGGCGCGCCGGAGCTCGCCGAGCACCTGCTCGCGGTTGCCGGCGCAACCGTTCTCAGTCATCGGCCACCCCGGGGTCTGTGCCCTCCGTGGCATCCGTGGAGCCCACGCGCTCCGCGTCTGATCCGGCGTGCGCCGCCAGCAGCTCAGAGATCCGCATGCCGCGCTGTACCGATTCGTCGTAGGAGAAGCTGAGCATCGGCGTGTGCTTGAGGATCAGCTCGGCGGCGATCCTGGCCTGCAGGAAGCCGTGCGCGCGGCGCAACCCGGCCAGACTCTCCGAACGCGTCCGCTCGTCCCCGAGCACGCTTACGTAGACGCGCGCATTTCGTAGGTCTGGGCTGGTCTTGACACCGGTCACGGTCACGAATCCCACGCGTGGATCCTGGAGATCCTTGGCGATTGCGTCACTGAGGACAGCGCGCACCGCCTCGTCCACGCGGCGCATACGTCCTGAGCTCATCCTATCCCTCCGCAGCTCATTGACGCAGGTCCTCGACCGAGACGAGCAGCCGTTCGACGTGGACCCCCTCGGGAAATCGCGTCTCCAGCCAGCGCTCGACGTTGTCGGCGGCGCTCGACAGCGTGACCAGTGAGCCGCCGGTGAGCGCAGCGGTCAGCGTCGCGCGCTGCCAGAGATCGTGGTGATCGGTTTCGGCCACCGCAGCTCCGAGACGCCCCCGAAGCTGTGCCTTGACCGGCGCGAGCTCCCGGCGCTTGCCCTTGAGGTTACTCGCGTCCGGGAAGTGCAGGTGGATCACGAGCACGGCGACAAAGCCGCCCTGCGCCATCGGACGCTAAGGGGCGAGCTCCCGCTCGATCTGGCGCGTGGCGTAAGTCTCCAGCACGTCGCCCTCCTTGAGGTCGGCGAAGTCCTTGAGCACGATGCCGCAGTCGAAGCCTGCCGCGACCTCGCGAACGTCCTCGTTGAAACGCCGCAGGCTGGCGATCTCGCCGTCGTAGACATCGGCCCCGTCGCGTACCAGCCGAACCTTCGATCCGCGCGTGATCTTGCCTTCGGTGACATGCGATCCGGCGATCGTCCCGACGCGGGAGGCGCGGAAGACCTGGCGCACCTGCACCGAGCCGAGCGTATCCTCGACCTCTTCGGGGGCGAGCATGCCCTGCATCGCGCTGCGGAGCTCCTCTATCGCCCGGTAGATGACCGAGTAATGGCGAACCTCGACGCCCTCGCGCTCGGCGAGGGCGCGCGCGTCTCCGACCGGGCGCACGTTGAAGGCGAGGATCACGGCGTCCGAAGCGGCCGCCAGCATCACATCCGATTCGGTGACCGCCCCGACCGCGCGACGAATCACGTTCACCGAGACCTCATCCTGGGGGAGCTTGGCGATCTCGTCCTCAATCGCCTCCAGCGAGCCAGCGACATCGGACTTCAGCATCAGGTTCAGCTCCTGGATGCCTGCCTTGAAGATCTGCTCGAGCGAGATGCGCTTGCCGCTGCGGCGCGCCAGCGACTCGGTCTTCAGGCGCGTTGCGCGCTCTGCCGCGAGCTGGCGGGCGCGGCGCTCGTGGTCGACCACCGATACGTGCTCGCCGGCCTCCGGAACGCCATCGAACCCGAGCACCTCGACCGGCTCGCCCGGGAGCGCCCGGGAGACGCGGTTACCCAGGAAGTCGTGCATTGCGCGCACGCGGCCCCAATGGGCCCCGGCGACGAGCGCGTCGCCGACCTTGAGCGCGCCGCGGCTGATCAGGATCGTAACGACCGGACCACGACCGGGGTCGAGCTTCGATTCGATCACCGATCCGGACGCCGCGACATACGGATTCGCGCGCAGCTCCTCGACCTCGGCCATCACGAGGATCGTGTCCAGCAGATCGTCGAGGCCCTCCTTCGTGGTGGCGGAGACGTTCACGAACTCGGTGTCTCCGCCCCACTCCACCGGCTGCAGGCCGAGCTGGCTCATCTCGTTGCGGACTCGATCGATCTGCGCGCCTTCCTTGTCGATCTTATTGACGGCGACCAGGATCGGCACGCCGGCCTCCTTTGCGTGATCGACGGCCTCCTGGGTCTGGGGCTTGACGCCGTCGTCGGCCGCGACCACGATCACGGCGATGTCGGTCACCCTGGCCCCGCGCGCGCGCATCGCGGTGAACGCCTCGTGCCCCGGCGTGTCGAGGAAGGTCACGGTCTCGCCGCCGTGGTGGACCTGATAGGCGCCGATGTGCTGCGTGATCCCGCCGGCCTCACCGGCCGCGACCTCGGTCACGCGGATTGCGTCGAGTAGCGACGTCTTACCGTGGTCCACATGGCCCATGATCGTCACGACGGGAGCCCGCGGAACCAGTTGGTCCTCCGCGTCGTCGAAGATCGGGACGGGCTCTGAGGCGTCGTCCTCCGAATGGACGATCTCGACATCCTTGCCGAGCTCGGAGGCCAGAACCTGAATCGACGCGTCCGACAGCGTCTGCGTGAGCGTCTTCATCTCTCCGAGCGTCATCAGCTTCTTCATCACCTCGGGCACGGCGACATCGAGGTACTCAGCGACATCCTTGACCGTCGACCCCGAGTTGATCCGGATCGCGTCAGGTTCGGCGAGCGCCGTACGCGAGGGACGCGACTCGGCCTCCTCGTCGTAGACGCCGCGTCGGCGACGGCCCCGGCGCTGGCGCCGCGGCGGTTGGTTGGACTGGCCCGGCCCTCCGCCGAGAGCCCGGCGCGAAGCCTGGGAATCGATCACCACTCGCCGCCGTCCGCCGGCATTTCCCGGTGCGCGCTCTCCCTGCAGGGAGTCGCGCGTCGGTCGCTTGTGCTCAGGCTTGGCGTCGGTGGTCGCAGCGCCCTCGGGCGTGGGAGCCGCGCCGGGCGTGGGAGCCCCGCGGGGCGTGGGAGCCGCGCCGCCGGGCGTGGGAGCCGCGCGGGTGCTCCGCGCCTTGGCCACGGCCGGCGAGGTCGGCGCCGGCTCCGTGGCAATCGGACCTGCGGGCTGATCGCCGTTGCCGGCGTGCTCACCGTCGCCGGCGCGGCCACCGTTGCCAAGCGCGCGCAGTGCGACCTGCTCGTCGACAGTCGAGGAAACCGCCTTGAGGTTGAGCCCGGAGGCCCGGAGGCGATCGAGGACGTCCTTGGGGGGCAGCCCACGTTCCTTCGCAATCTCCTGTACACGCTTGTTCATGAGCGTCTCAGCATCTCAGTTTATCTCGCCCTGGGGCGCCGCGCCCTCGGTCGCCTGCGCGCCGGGGTCGCCGGCCGGCGCCTGCGCGCCGGCGGACGTATCCGCGCCGGCGGGCGCCTGCGCGTCGGCGCCGTCGCCATTGGCGCCAGTAGCCTCAACCTGGTCGGTGTCCTTGCCCGCGAGCGCCTGGTGGGCATCGATGCCGCAATAGCGCGAACCGGGAAGCGAGGCATTCGGGCAGCGACGGCCGTTGGACAGGATCGCTGCACAGCGCCCCTGAGCCTCCTCCTCCTCGTATCCGTGCTCGGCCTCCTCGGCCGCGAACTCGGTCTCCGAGCGGATGTCGATTCGCCAGCCCGTGAGTCGCGCCGCAAGCCGCGCGTTCTGGCCTTCCCGGCCGATCGCCAGCGAGAGCTGGTCGTCGGGGACGATTACCGTCGCCTGCTTGCCCGCGTCGTCAACCAGCACCTCGCGCACGCGGGCGGGCGACAGCGCCTTGGCGACAAACCTCGCCGGCTCGTCGTTGTAGGGGATGATGTCGATCTTCTCACCGCGCAGCTCTGAGACGACCATCCGCACGCGCGAGCCGCGGGGACCGACGCAGGCGCCGACCGGATCCACCCCGTCGACGTGCGAGACCACCGCGATCTTCGACCGGTACCCGGGCTCACGCGCGACGCCGGTGATCTCGACCAAGCCGTCGGCGATCTCGGGGACCTCGAGCTCGAACAGCGACTTGATCAGCTCGGGATCGCGTCGCGAGACGATGATGCTCGGTCCCTTGGTGGAGTTGGAGACATCCTTGATGACTGCCTTGATTCGCTGCGAGTGGTCGTAGCGCTCGCCGTCGACCTGCTCGGACTTAGGAAGCAGCGCCTCGACCCGCTCGCGTAGCTGGACGAGCGTGTAGCGCGAGTCTGACTGCTGGACAATGCCCGTGATCAGCTCGCCGACCCGATCCTGGTACTCCTCGAACATCATGTCCCGCTCGGCTTCACGGATTCGCTGCAGGATCACCTGCTTCGCCGTCTGCGCGGCGATGCGGCCGAAGTCGTGGGGCGTGACGTCCTCGGTCTCGATCTGGTCCTCGTACTCCTTGAGCTTCTCGAGGTCGATCTCGGGCTCGGCCGGCTCGCGCATCTCTCCGGTCTCTGGGTCCACCGCCGGCTCGGAGTCGGTGGTCGCCTCGACAAGGAGCTGCTCCTCCAGCTCAGGCGGGATCTTGAGCTCCCAGACGATGAAGTCACAGCTCTCGGGGTCCATCTCGACCTTTGCGTACGGCGCCGATCCGGGCGTCTTCTTGTACGCCGAGAGCAGCGCATCCTCGAGCGCCTCGATCAGCTTCTCGTGCGAGATGTTCTTCTCTGCTGCGAGGCCCCGGACGGCTTCCACGATCTCTCTGGACACGGGCTCAGCTTCCCGGAACGAGGTTTGAGCGGACGATCTGCTCGTAGGGAATCGTGACTACGGCATCGGCCGCGGCGATCGTCACGTCGCGCTCGGAGACGCCGAGGAGCTCGCCGGTCACGCTCTTGTGGGGCGCGTCGCGCAGCCGCACGCGCGCGCGCCGGCCGAGGAAGCGCGCGTAGTGCTGTGGCTTGGTCAGCGGGCGGTCCTGCCCGGGCGAGGACACCTCGAGCGAGTAGCGCTCGCGGTAGTCGCTCAGGTGTCCGGAGACGCGTTCACAGAGGGCAAGCGTCACGCCATCGGAATGGTCGATGAACAGGCGCAGCGTGGTGCCCGAGAGAACCTCTACAAGCAGCAGCTCGACCTCAGGCTCGCTCGCCGCGAGGAGCTGTTCGATCTCGATCTGCAGTGCACTCACGATCTCCTCCATGTACACGTCATCAGGGTCATAAACGTCATAAAAAAAGCGGGCGAGCGCCCACTTCCAAGATTCCGATACTGCCACCGGAAAAAAGGCCCGGCGCGAAAGCTCTTCTCTCAGAGTAGCACCAGGCGAGGGGTCGCGTGGCCGGTCGCACGCGGTGCGTGGGCCCGGGCGGCGCATGGCGCGGGCGCTCGCGGGTCCTGAGTACAGCTCAGGAATCGCCCGCAGCCGCTCGCGCGCGGTCGCGATAGACCTTGTAGTCGCGGCGCCCGGGCTGCAAGCACGCAGCCAGTACGAGCGGCTTGCGCGCCTCGGCGTGGCGGCCGAGCATCTGCAGCGAGCGGCCGAGGCAGAAGAGCGCGAAGTCGTTGGTCGGCGCGCGGTCGATTACTGCCTGGAACTCGATCGCCGCCTGCTCGTATCGCTGCGAGCGGAACAGCGCCCGGCCGAGCGCCTCACGGATCGAGGCCTTGTCTGGGGCGAGGTCGCGCGCGCGTGAAAGCGGAATCGTCGCCTGGTGGTTGTGTCCGGCTTCGAGCAGCTCGGTCCCGCGACAGAAGAACTCATACACATCATCCATCAGCACTTGAGTGTAAGGGAACTTGGAAGGTGCTCGGACCCACGACCGCGCGAACTGTCGCGTCGCGGGCGCGAAATGCGACAGTTCGGCTATGACCTAGCGCATCCCCCGCGGCGGCAGCGCCCAGAGCGCGCGCAGCCCTCCGGTCACACCGAGCCCGGCCCGCAGCGACGCTCGCAGCGCGCGTCGCTGCGAGCGCGTCGGCAGCTCGCCCCCGCCGCCGAAGCGCTGCAGCCGGATCGCCTGGACGTAGGCGGCCGCCTGCGGGCAGGAGCGCCAGCGGCACTCGAGCGCCGCCAGCGTCATTGCCGCGCCGGCCGGTTCCCCGCAGCGCGCCAGCGGCATCGCGGCGCCGGCCGGTTCCCCGCAGCCCGCCAGCGTCATTGCCGCGCCGGCCGGTTCCCCGCAGCGCGCCAGGGCACGCTCCAGCTCGGCCACCAGCTCTTCGCTGCTCGCTGGCCCCCGGCGCCCGATCGCCCTCAGCGCGAGCGCCATCGCCGCCGCGAGGACCACGATGATCGCGCCCAAGACCACGGGGAGCACCCAACCCGAACCGCCGGCCCCGCCACCCGTGCCCGCCAGGCGCCGGCCAGAGGCCGCCGTACGCACCGGGGAGTCCCGTCGCCGCGCAGGCGCGGCAGGCGGGATTGCGACCGCGCTCCCGCGCAGCACCGCCGGAGCCAGGCTGCCCCCGCGGGCGGGTGCCCCCGCCGGCGTGGGGTCGAAGCGGACCCACCCGTAGCGGGGGAACCACGCCTCGACCCACGAATGGGCATCCAGATCGCTGACTACCCACTGGTGGCTGGCCTGATCGTAGGTGCCGGTGGTAAAGCCAGCTGCCACGCGCGCGGGAATCCCGCCCATGCGCAGCAGCAGCGCCATCGCACCCGAGAATTGCTGGCAGTAGCCAAGCTTGCTCTTGAAGAGAAAGGTCTCGAGCGGATACGTGCTCGGGGGCGGGTCCTCGTCGTAGCGAAAGCCGTGGGATGAGCTCAGGTAGCCTTCCACGCTCAGGACGAACGCGTACGGCGTCGGGGCCCAGCGCTCCAGACGGCTGGCGAGCGCGAACGCGCGGGCGTAGGGAGAGGATTCGATGAGCTTCGTCCCGTCGCCCCCGGAGGGCCCGATCACGCTCTGCACCCGGGCGCGCGAGTGAAACGGCGCGAACGCGACCAAGGGGGCGACCACCGAGCTGGACGAGCCATCCGAGCTGGACGGCCCACCCGGGCCGGCCGAGCCGCCCGCCTGAGAGCTCGGCGGCAGCGAGATCGCGCGCTCGCCGATCAGCGCCTGATTGGGGTAGTCTCCGCCGCCGCCGGCCGTGGCCAGCTCGGCGGGAGTCGGACGGGGGGAGTACGTGCTAACCGTGTAGCTGTCCCCGGGCCCGAGCTCCGAGTCGGCCGTCCAGGTTCCTGGGCTGAGGCCCGGGACGACGCCCTGGTACACGTGTGCGGGCGCGGACGCCGAGCCGGCAGCGATCACGTCCGTCGTGCGCAGCGCTCGGACCGTCACCTCAATGGTTTGGGTGAAGCGCCTGAGAGAATCCGGGGGAGGGCCGGGGACCCGCGCCCCGAGCTCTTCGGGTCCCTTCGTCCACGCGCTGCCATCGAAGCGCTCGATGTCCTCCGCCTTCCAGTAGTCGGGGTGGGCCGCGCGCACCTCGAGCACATCGCGTCCGAGGCGTGGCCAATCGATCGGCCCGTAGCTCTGGGACCAGTCGAACGTCTCGGCCTGCCCCGGGGAGAGCGTGCCGGCGAGGGCTTCGTAGTTCACCCACGGACGGCGCTGGTCGAGCCCCGGCGAGGCCAGCGCCGCGCCAGCGCCCGCTAGGGCGGCAACCGCGATCGCACCGGCCACCTGCGGGCCCCGCACCCGCTCGCCCCAGGTGAATGCGGCGAGCAGGCCGAACAGGACGAGTCCCTGCACGTAGGGCAGGTGCGGGCGGATCAAGGTACTCGGCACCACCGCGAGCGCCATCAGTGGCAGCGCTGCGCCGGCCCGGCGCAGGTCGCCAAGCGCCTTGGGGGCGAACGCGAGCAGCAGCCCGGCATCGAGCAGCAGCACACCGGCGCCAAGCAGGATCACGATCCTGACCCATTCGTTGATCCCGATGTAGGGCAAGAGCACGCGCGGCAGCGCGGCGAGACCATGGCCCACGGCCTGCGCGGCATCCGCGACGCGCAGGTGCACCATCCAGGCGAGCGGGACGCCCGCGACCGCGAGCACCGCGAGCACGGCCGCCACCACGCCCGCCATGGCCGCCGCACGGCTGCGAGTGCGCAGCGCGGGGCCCCCCGCGGCGAGCGCGAGTGCGATCCCCAGCAACGCGAGCAAGCGCCAACCGGGGTCAGGGCTCAGCAGCGTCCCCCAGCGCAGCAGTCCGAAGAAGGCAAGCGCGGCGAACGTCGCCAGCCGCACGAGCGGGCGATCGCACGCGCCCGCCGATCTCGGGCGCACCCACGGTGGGGCCTGGCGGCCGAGCACCGCGGCCCGCGTGCCGCTGCTCATGCCGCGCGCGCGCTCTCGTGAGCGATCCCTTCGCGCGCCGGCCGGTGGGCACGGCGCGCGAGCACGAAGCCGCGGCAGCCCGAGAGCGCAAAGCTCGGCGCCGCGGGCGTCTGAGGGCTGAGCGGCTGTGGGAGCACGAGCGCAACGGCACCGCGCGCGCTCGCGGTCTGGAGCGCTTGGGGCAGGCGCCCCGGCGCCTGCGCCGCGACATAGAAGACGCACGCGGGCTGACCCGCCCACACGCGGCCTAAGGCCGGCGCCTGCGCGCCGGTGCCCCCCTGCACCAGCGCCAGGCGCGCGTGGGCCCCGGGCCAACCCGCCAGGCCGCGATCGACGGCGATCGGCCGGCGATCGCCTCCGAGCAGCAGCGCGCAGCCGCGCGTGCGCGCGAGCGCCAGGGTCAGCGACGCGGCCGCGCGTACGGCCGCGTCGAGGTGCTCGGGCGGCCCCGACCCGCGCGCGTCGAGGATTACAAGCGGGCGGGAGTCCTCCTCGGGGGCCAGCCGGCGCTCGAGCAGGCCGGCGCCCCTCGCGAGCGCTGACCAGTGGATCCTCGAGGCAGGCGTCCCGGGGCGGTAAGGGCGCAGCCCGTCGACCTCTACGGCTGCCAGCAGCTCAGCCCGCACGAGGGCGTCCGGGCCGGCGGGCCCCGCGCGGCCCGCACTCTCGATCGCGCTCCGGCGCACCGGCTCGGTGCGCGGGAGCACGAGCAGCTCCTGGCTAGGCTGGACCCCGGATCGCACCGCACGCGCGAGCCCCAGGGCGTCGGTGAACGCGATCGACGGTGGCGCCAGATCCCGGCTTCCGCGGCCCTCAAAGCGAGCAGTCAAGGTTACGGTGTGGGTACGCCCCGCCCGCCCAGCCTTCCTCATCCGTATGGGGGCCTCCGCGAGCGGATCGTGGACCTCGAGGCCGGCGCCGCCCGGCGCCAGGCGCCCGCGACGGACCCCGATGCTCGCCTCGATTGGCTCGCCTTCGATCACCCGCTCAGCGCCCAGGCGGCGCTCGACGCTCGCCCCGCGCAGGCTCAGCCACACCCATCCTGGCGCACAGAGACCGAGCGCCAAGAAGGCGATCCCGGAAACGAACAGCGGGGCTGCGCCGAACACGAAGGCCATGAGCGTCAGCGCCGCGCCGGCGATCGCCGTCGCGCCCGCGCGCTTGAGGATCACAGCGCGCGTACCGAGGCGACTGCCTCGAGCACCACATCCCGCGCGGCACCGCGGGCGAGCTCGGGGGAAAGGACCAGACGGTGGGCGAGGACGGGCTCGGCGAGCACCTGGACGTCGTCGGGGAGCGCGTGGTCGCGTCCATGCAGCATCGCGTGCGCCTTGGCCGCACGCAGCAGCATCAGCCCCGCGCGGGGACTGGCCCCCAGGTCCACGCGAGGATCCTCGCGCGTGCGCCACAGGAGCTTGACCACGTAGTCGCGCAGCGGCTTGGCGGCATAGACGCGCGCGGCCGCGTCTTGGGCCCCGAGCAGCTCGCTCGCCGTGGCGACGGGTGCCAGCGCCAGCACCTTGTCGCCCGCCTCGTGGTCGGCGAGCATCCCCGCCTCGGCGGCCGGCTCGGGGTAGCCGAGCGAGATCCGGATCATGAACCTGTCGACCTGTGCCTCGGGCAAGGGATAGGTGCCCTCGTACTCGATCGGGTTCTGCGTCGCGAGGACCAGGAAGGGGCGCGCCAGCTCGTGGGTGTGCACGTCGACGGTGACACAACGCTCCTGCATGCACTCGAGCAGGCCCGACTGCGTCTTGGGGGAGGCCCGGTTGATCTCGTCCACGAGCACGATGTTGGCGAACACAGGGCCGGGGCGGAACTCGAAGCGCTGCTCGCGCTGGTCGTAGACGTTGGCCCCGACGACATCGGCTGGGAGCAGGTCCGAGGTGCACTGCACGCGCGCGAACTGGCAGTCCACCGAGCGCGCCAGCGCCCGCGCCAGAGCCGTCTTGCCAACGCCGGGGTAATCTTCGACCAGCACGTGCCCCTCGGCCAGGAGCGCGACCAGCAGGTGTGTCAAGGTCTCGGGTGCAACCTGTACGGCGCGCGAGACATTGGCCGCCAGGCGCCGCGCGAGCGCGGCGCAGGCGTCAGGCTCGTGCGGCGCGAGGGGTATGCGCTCGGAGGGTTCCATTAGATGGCTGCGAGGTCTCTGAGGGCTCTTTGCGATCACGCCGTCGCTGCACGTCGTCGAGCACTGCCTGTGCGACGCGCTCCTTGCTGGCCCGAGGGACGTGGCGCTCATCGTTGGGATCGCCGGAGATGATGGTCACTTCGTTCTCGGTCGCATCGAACCCGATCTCAGGGCGCGAGACATCGTTGACGACGACGGCATCGAGCCCCTTGCGCTTCAGCTTGGCGCGAGCGTGCTCCACGCCGTGCTCGCCGTGCTCGGCGGCGAATCCGACGATGACTTGTCCCGGGCGCCGGCGCGCGGCCAGCCCGCTCAGCACGTCGGGGGTGGGCTCGAGCTCGATCACCGGCACGCCCGCATCCTTGCTCAGCTTGCCATGCGCCGGGCTGGACGGGCGAAAGTCGGCGACCGCGGCAGCCATCAGCAACAGGTCCCAGGCGCCGAGCTCCTCGTTGCACGCGCGCGCGAGCTCCTGGGCGGTGCCCGCGCTGCGCACGCGTACACCCGGTGGAGGAGCCAGCGAGACGTTGGCGGCGATCAACGTCACCTCCGCGCCGCGGCGAGCAGCCTCGGCGGCGAGCGCAAAGCCCATCCGTCCCGAGGAGCGGTTGCCGATGAAGCGCACGCTGTCGATCGGCTCACGCGTCCCGCCGGCGGTGACCAGCACTCGGACCCCGGACATCGTGGGCGCGCTAAGCAGTCGCTCGCAGGCTCCAAGCAGCGCGGCGGGCTCCACGAGCCTGCCGAAGCCGAGCTCGCCGTGGGACGCCAGCTCGCCTTCGCCGGGCCCGATCACCGTTACCCCGCGCGCCGCCAGCAACGCCAGGTTGGCCTGCGTGGCCGCGTGCAAATACATATGGTCGTTCATCGCTGGCGCCACCGCGACCGGGCACCGCGCTGCCAGCGCCGCAGTGGTCAAGAGGTTGTCCGCCAGGCCGTGCGCGAGCTTGGCGAGCGTGTTGGCGCTGGCGGGAGCAATCAGATAGAGCTCGGCCCGCGCCACCAGCGCCAGGTGGTTGATCGGGACGCGCTCGGGAAGGGGCTCGCCCGGATACGCGCCGCGTGCCGAGTCGGGCTCGAACTCGCTGGTCATGACCGGCGCTCCGGTGATCGCCTCAAACGACGTGGCCCCCACGAAGCGCTCGCTCGCCGGGGTCTGGATCACGCGGACGCTGTGACCGGCCTCGACCGCCAGGCGGGCGGTCTCGAGCGCCTTGTAGGCCGCGATCCCGCCGCTCACGCCGAGGAGCAACCGGGCCACGGTGCTCGCCTACCGGTAGCGGTACTTCAACTTGCCGTGGGCGACTTCCTCCAGCGCGATCGTCAGGTAGTTCTTGGAGTGCGTCTCGATCATCGGCGGCGGAAACTCGTCGAACGTCCCCTCGCCGAGGTTGTGGTAGTAGGAGTTGATCTGGCGCGCGCGCTTGGCGGCAACGATCACGCTCGCGTAGTCGGAGTCCACGTGCTCGAGCAGCTTGTCGATGCGGGGGGAGATCAAGGTCTGGGCGTCCTTTGCGGTTGGAGTCCGTTAAGCGTAGCGTGCGGGTAGGGGCTGGTCGGCGCGATCCTTCCTCAGCAAGGCCAGCGCGCCCCGAACGATCACGACCAACTCGTTTGTCGCCTGCTCCAGGCGGTCGTTGACGACCACGTGTGCGAACTCCGGCTGAGCCTCGAGCTCTCGCTCGGCGGTTCGCATCCGCGCGTCAACCTGATCGGCGTCGTCGGTGCCGCGGCCGACCAGGCGTGCACGGAGCGCCTCGCGCGAGGGTGGCGCGATGAAGACCGCGGTCGCTTCGGGCAGCGAGACCCGAACTTGACGGGCCCCCTGAACCTCGATCTCCAGCACCAGGGGCACCCCGGCGTTCAAGCGGCGCTCGAGCTCTGAGCGCAGCGTGCCGTACCGGTGCCCGGAGTAGGCGGCGTGCTCGACGAAGTCCCCGGCCGCCACGTGCCGATCGAACTCATCAACTGTCAAGAAGTGATAGTCCGAGCCCTCGCGCTCACCCGGTCTCGGCCGGCGCGTCGTGGCCGAGACCGAGAGCTCCAATTCTGGGAGACGCTCGAGCAGACCGCGGATCAGCGTGCCCTTTCCCACCCCGGAGGGCCCGGTAATGACGAGCACCTGTGCCACGGTCAGCCGGATCAACGCTCACTCGCACAGCTGCGCACCTGTAGAGGCGAGAGCGACCTGCGCTCCTAGCGACGGCGCAGAAGTGCGACCAGCTCGCCGCGCTGACGCTCGGAGAGACCACCGATCGTCTTGCTCGGAGAGATCCTGCACTGAGAGAGAACCCTCTGCACCTTCACGCGCCCGTACTTGGGAACCGCGAGCAGCAGATCGAAGACCTTGGCGGTCTCCAGGTACTCCGGGGGCGCGAGCAGCAGCTCGTGGATCGGCTGGCGGCCACCCTTCAGATCGCGCTTGAGCTGCGCCCGCCGGCTACGTATGTCGTTCGCACGGGCCAGCGCTTCCATGCGCTGGACGAGCGAGCGTTCCGGCGCGGCGACGGCTTTTGCGGGCGATTCGCTGACCGGCTGCATCGGTCGCGACTATACATCTTGAGGCCGGGCGATCAAGGGCCACCGGCGCAATTTGACTCGACCTCGAGCTGAGGTTGAGCATCATCGAGCATGGTTGCGCCAAATAGCACGGTTTGCAGGGCCTTCACGTGTCGTCGAAGCCGCACCTGAAAAGCCGCTGTTTGCGAGCTGAGTGATTCACACAGCGCTCAACGTACGCCGCCGCCGGCGTGGATCTCCTGCAGCGAAAGCACCTCGGGCTCGCCTCGGCTGGCGGCGGCAACCCCAAGTGCCGCCGCCATCGCACCCGCCATCGTCGTGATGCACGGAATCCCCCGCGCCACCGCCGCCGATCGAATCTCGTATCCGTCGCTGCGTGCGCCAGTCCCAACCGGGGTGTTGATCACGAGGTCCACCTTCTCTTGCTCGATCCAGTCGACCACGTGCGGAGAATCCTCCCCGATCTTGTTGATCGTCTGCGCCGGGATACCCATGCCGCGGATCGCCTCGGCCGTGCCGCGCGTGGCGACGATCCTCAAGCCGGCGTCGTGCAGCACCGTGGCCACGCCGGTCGCCGCGGGCTTGTCGCCGTCGGCCACGGTGATGAACACGGTTCCCGCGCTCGGCAGCTTCGATCCGGCCGCCGCCTGAGCCTTGGCGAACGCGGTCGGGAAGTCGCGGGCGATCCCCATCACCTCGCCGGTCGAGCGCATCTCCGGGCCGAGCAGCGAGTCCGCGCCGGTGAAGCGGTTGAAGGGCAGCACCGCCTCCTTGACGCAGACGTAGCCGTCCGAGGTGGCGGTCGGCAGGGCCGCCGGATCGGGCAGATCCAGGTCGGCGATTCGCGCGCCGAGCAGGATCCGGCAGGCGAGCTTGGCGAGCGGGAGACCAATCGCCTTTGACACGAACGGCACCGTCCGGGACGCCCGCGGGTTGGCCTCGATCACGTGCAGCCCGTCGACGCCGTGGATCGCGAACTGGACGTTGAGCAGGCCCACGGCGCCGAGCGCCCGCGCGATGCCCTGCGTCTGGGCGCGAATCTGCTCGAGCATCTGCACCCCCAGCGCGTGCGGCGGTAGCACGCACGCCGAGTCGCCTGAGTGGATGCCCGCCTCCTCGACGTGCTGCATCACCCCCGCGATCCACACCTGACCACCCCCTCCGGCGGCGGTGTCCCCGTCGCACAGCGCGTCGACGTCGACCTCGATCGAGTTCTCCAGAAAGCGGTCGAGATAAATGGCCACGCCGGGCTCGGAGCCGACACGCTGCAGATACTCCTTCAGCCCTTCGGGGCTGTAGACGATCTCCATCGAGCGGCCCCCGAGCACGTAGCTGGGACGGACGATTAGCGGGAAGCCGACCTCGCAGGCGCGCTCGAGTGCTTGCGCCGCGGAGTGAGCGGTGGCGTACGGCGGCGCCTGGTAGCCGAGCCGGTCGAGCAGCGCCCCAAAGCGGGAGCGATCCTCGGCGAGGTCGATCGCGTCGATGCTCGTGCCGAGGATCGGGACGCCCGCGGCATGCAGGCCCGCGGCGAGCTTCAGCGGCGTCTGCCCCCCGAACTGGACGACCACACCTTCGGGCTTCTCCACCGCGCAGACGCCGAGCACGTCCTCGAGCGTCAGCGGCTCGAAGTACAGCCGGTCGGAGGTGTCGTAATCGGTCGAGACGGTCTCCGGGTTGCAGTTGATCATCACCGCGTCGCGGCCCTGCTCGCGCACGGTCTGCGCAGCGTGCACGCAGCAGTAGTCGAACTCGATCCCCTGGCCGATCCGGTTGGGACCCGACCCGAGAATCACCACGCTCGGGCGCTCCCCGCGCTCGACCTCGTGATCGTCGCGATCGCCTTCGTGACCGCCACGGCCGCCTCCCCGGCCCCGCCGCGGGCGCTCCCACGCGGAGTAGTAATACGGCGTGCGAGCCTCGAACTCCGCGGCGCAGGTGTCAACCGACTTGAACGTACGCCGTCCCGTGAAAGGTGCCTCTGGATCCGCGACCAGCTCGGCCAGCTCGTGCAGGAACCACATGTCGATGCTCGTGCGCTGGTGGAGCTCTTGCACGCCTGCGCCCCGTCGCAGCGCTTCCAGCAGGTGATCGAAGCGGTCGGGCCCGGGCGCCTGCACCAGCGTCAGCAACGCCTCGGTGTCGGCGGGACAGTGCACCCGGGAGTCGAGCTCCCGCGAGCGCAGCGCCTTGGCGAACGCCTGCTTGAAGGTGCGCCCGATTGCCATCGCCTCTCCCACTGACTTCATCTGCGTGCTGAGGGCCGCCTGCGCACCGGGGAACTTCTCGAACGCGAACCGCGGCCACTTGACGACGCAGTAGTCGATCGCCGGCTCGAAGCTCGCGGGCGTCGCCTTGGTGATGTCATTAGGTATCTCCTGCAGGGTGTAGCCGACAGCCAGCCGGGCGGCGATCTTGGCAATCGGGAACCCGGTCGCCTTGCTCGCCAGGGCGCTGGAGCGCGACACACGCGGGTTCATCTCGATCACGACGATCTCATCCGTCTCCGCGTTGACCGCGAACTGGACGTTGGACCCACCGGTTTGCACTCCAACCGCGCGGATCACCGCGATCGCCTGGTCGCGCAGAGCTTGATACTGCTTGTCGCTCAGCGTCTGCTGGGGAGCGACGCAGACGCTGTCACCGGTGTGCACGCCCATCGGATCGAGGTTCTCGATCGAGCAGACGATCACCACGTTGTCGGCGCCGTCTCGCATCACCTCCAGCTCGAACTCCCCCCAGCCCAGGACCGACTCCTCCAGCAGCACCTGGCCGATCGGCGATGCCTGCAGGCCGCCCCCCACGATTGTGCACAGCTCGGCCTCGGAGCGCACGATCCCGCCGCCGCCGCCGCCGAGTGTGAACGCGGGCCTGACGATCAGCGGCAAGCCGATCCGTGACACCGCGGCACGCGCATCGGCGAGGTTGTGGGCGATCGCGCTGTCCGGGACCCGTAGCCCAGCCGTGTTCATCGTCTCACGAAAGAGCTCGCGGTCCTCGGCGCGGGCAATCGCGCCGTAGTCAGCGCCGATCAGCTCCACCCCATGACGCTGCAGCGTTCCACTCTCGTGCAGCGTTTTGGCCAGGTTCAGCGCCGTCTGTCCGCCGACCGTCGCCAGCAGCGCTTCGGGCTGCTCGCGCTCGATCACCTGCGTGACCGGGCCCGGCAGCAGCGGCTCGATGTAGGTGCTCGTCGCGACCTCGGGGTCGGTCATGATCGTCGCGGGGTTGGAGTTGACCAGCACCACCTCGTAGCCCTCCTCCCGTAGCACCCTGCACGCCTGCGTACCCGAGTAGTCGAACTCGGCCGCCTGTCCGATCACGATCGGGCCCGAGCCGATCAAGAGGATCTTGTGGAGATCGTCGCGACGAGGCATTCTCTTATAGGCGGCGCGGCCCGGCCGCCCGTGATTTCGCGATCTCGTCGATAAAGCGGTCGAACAGGTGCAGCGCGTCATGAGGACCAGGCCCGGCCTCCGGGTGATACTGGACGGCGGCACCGGGCACGTCCCTCAGCACGAGCCCCTCGACGGTGCGGTCATAGAGGTTGATGTGGGTCAGCTCCGCGGCGCCGAAGTCCGTCTCCCAGCCAACCGGCTCATCGCCGTCGATCGTCTTTGAGCCGTCCGACCCGAGCACTGCGAAGCCGTGGTTCTGGCTCGTGATCTCGGTACGCCCGGTGCTCAGGTCCTTGACCGGGTGGTTGGCACCGTGGTGGCCGAAGGGAAGCTTGTAAGTCTGAAGGCCGACGGCACGGCACAGGAGCTGATGGCCTAGGCAGATGCCGTACACCGGCAGCCGGCCGACCAGCGCGCGCACCGTTTGCACGATGTAATCGAGCGCCGCCGGATCGCCGGGGCCGTTGGCCAGGAAGACAGCGTCGGGGTCGTTTGCGAGCAGCGCACCGGGCCCTGCGGTGCACGGATGAAGCTCGACGGTGCTCCCGCGCGCTAGAAGGTTGCGCACGATCGAGACCTTCACTCCCGTATCCAGGATCGCGATTCGCAAGCCCCTGCGCTCGCCATCGATCGTGATCGGCGCCGCGGCGGTGAGCTCACCGGCGTACCGGGGTGTGACCTCCTCGGGGTGCGAAGGCGCGAGCACGCGGGCGTAAGCGGGCGTGAGCCCACGGACCAGGTCCACGCCGAGCATGGGCGGCTCCTGCTTGATCAGCTCGCGCGCCCGGGTCTCTGGCAGGCGCATCGGGAAGAGGCCCCCGCGCATCGCCCCCCGCGCGCGAATGTGGCGCACGAGCGCGCGCGTGTCAAGCTCGCTGATCGCCGGGATACCGCAGTCGGTCAGCCACGAAAGCCATCCGCGCTGGGCGCCAGGAGCGTCCTCGCGGTCCACCGCCGCACGCATGATGGCGGCGCGGGCGTGGACGCGGTCGGATTCCATCGCGTCGGTGCAGGTGCCGTAGTTGCCAATCTGGGGGTAGGTGAAGGTGATGAGCTGACCCGCGTAGCTGGGATCGCTCATCGCCTCCTGATAGCCGGACATCGAGGTGGTGAAGACGATCTCGCCTACCGCGTGCCCGTCCGCGGCGCAGGCGACCCCGTCAAAGCGCGTTCCGTCCTCGAGCAGGACATAAGCGGTCGCCTCGCTCATGCGGTGGCCTCGCTCATGCGGTCGCCTCGCTCATGCGGTCGCCTCGCTCATGCATTCCGGGCCGGCGACCGTCAGCATTCGTTCCCTGAATGCGATGGCACCGCCGGCAAGGGTCAGCACGATGCGACCGTGCAGCGTGCGCCCGTGAAAGCAGCAGTTCGCCGACCGGCTCACGTAGCCTTTGGCGCCCACCTCGAACTTCGCGCCCAGATCGGCGATGCACAGGTTGGCCGGCTCTCCGATCGCGATCCTCGGAATTGGAAGGTCGTACAGCGCCGCTCCCGCCGTCATCCGCCCCACGACGGTCTCTAGCTCCAGCTCGCCCGGCAGCACGAGCTCGGTGTAGAGGGCGGCAAAGGCCGTCTCCAGGCCCGTGGTCCCCATCGGCGCCTGCTCGAAGGGAACCTCCTTCTCGTGGCGGGCGTGGGGCGCGTGATCGGTGGCTACGCAATCGATGACGCCGTCTGCCAGCGCCTGTACGAGCGCGCGGCGATCGGCCTCGGTGCGCAGCGGTGGGTTCATCTTGAAGCGGCTGTCCAGGGTCCTGACGAGATCATCGGTGAGGGTCAGGTGGTGAGGGCAGACCTCGCCGGTCACGAGCGCGCCGACGTGCTTGGCTGACGCGAGCGCGTGCACAGATTCGATGCAGGACAGGTGCTGAAAATGGACGCGGGCGCCCTCATAGCGCGCGAGCGCCGCGTCGCGCGCCACCATCGTCGATTCCGACACGGAGGGGATGCCTGACAACCCAAGCCGGGTAGAGATCGCCCCCTCGTGCATCACGCCGTCGGCTGACAGCGTCGGGTCCTCCTCGTGCAGGGCGATCACTCCCCCGCACAATCGCTGGTACTGGAGCGCCTTGCGCAGGATGCCGGCACACGCGACCGGCTTTCCGTCATCGGTGAACCCGAGCGCACCGGCGTCGCGCAGCTCGGCCATCTCGGTCAGCTCGTCACCTGCCAGCCCGCGCGTGATCGAGGCGAGGAAGCCAACCTGGACCTGCGCGCTGCGGCTGGCGGTGTCGATCAGCGACCGCAGGACGGCGGCATCGTCCACCACGGGCGTGGTGTTGGGCATCGCGACCACGGCGCAGAAGCCGCCCGCCGCCGCCGCGGCGGTGCCAGTCTCGATGTCCTCCTTGTACTCTTGACCGGGTGCCCGGAGGTGCACGTGAGGGTCAACAAAGCCGGGAAATGCGTGCATACCGGCCCCGTCGAAGATGTCGAAGTGCTCGTCCCCGGGGGGCGCGGTCAGTGATCCAGGCTCCCCTAGCTCGGCGATTACGCCTGCACGGATGAGGATGTCGTGAGGTCCGTCGAGCCGGGTGCGCGGGTCGAGGACGTGCGCGGAGCGGATCAGGAGCTCGGCGGGAGGACACAGGCACTGGAAGAGCTGCGGTTGCTGGGCATTGGTGGTCGGGGCGATGTGGGTCATGCGAGTCGATGCTGGTCGGCGTGGGTCATGCCACCGCCGCCACCCCGGCCACCCCGGCCAGCAAGGGCGAGCCGGCGAGCAGCTCGTAGAGGACAGCCATCCGAACCGCGACGCCGGCTTTGACCTGCTCGCCGATCAGCGACTGCGACGAGTCGATTGCCTGCGCCGAGCACTCGACGCCCCGATTGACAGGGCCGGGATGCATCAAGAGCTGACCCGGCTTCAGCCGCGTGGCATTGACCTGGTAGCGGGCGGCGTACTCCCGCAGGGAGGGTACGAACGACTCGCACATCCGCTCGTGCTGCATGCGCAGCACGTAGACGACCTCGGCTTCGTGCAGCCGATCGAGGGTCGCGGTCGCCTCGCACCCGAGCGCCTCGATCTCTCTCGGGATCAGCGTTGGTGGCCCGGCGACGGTGACGCTTGCCCCCATGCGCCCGAGCGCTAGGATGTTCGAGCGCGCCACGCGCGAGTGCAGCACGTCGCCGACGATCCAGATCCGGACGCCGTCGAGCGCGCCGAGCCTGCGGCGCAGGGTGAAGACGTCGAGCAGCGCCTGGGTCGGATGCTCGTGCTTGCCGTCGCCAGCGTTGATCACCGATGCGGGCGTCCAGCCGGCGACCAGTTGCGCGGCGCCGGCGTAGGGCGAGCGGATCACGATCGCCGCGGGGTCATACGCTGACAACGTCTGCACGGTGTCCTTGAGCGACTCGCCCTTCTCGGCGCTCGAGCCGATCGAGCGGACTGAGACAACGTCGGCTGACAGGCGCTTGGCGGCGAGCTCGAACGAGGAGCTGGTTCGCGTGCTCGCCTCGTAGAAGAGGTTGACGATCGTCCGTCCCCGCAACGCAGGCACCTTCTTGATTTCCCGCCCCGACACCTCCGCGAAGGATTCAGCGCGATCGAGGATCCGCTCGATCCCGGAGCGATCGAGATCGTCGATCGAGATCAGATGCCTGCCCGTATCCAGTCGCAGGCTCAAGCGGGCGTCCTATCGCCAGCGCCGGGTCCGGCACCGGCGCCGATCGTGGGGTCGGCGGCGGGGCCGATCGTCACCTCGTCACAGGAGTCGATCTCTTGCACGCCGACGTTGACGCGCTGGTCCTGCGAGGTCGGCAAGTTTTTTCCGACGTAGTCGGGCCGGATCGGCAGCTCGCGATGCCCCCGGTCAACGAGCACCGCGAGCTGGACACGAGCCGGGCGACCGTAATCGAAGATCGCGTCGATCGCCGCTCGCACGGTCCGTCCGGTGTAGAGCACGTCGTCCACGATCACGATCGTGCGGCCGTCCACCGGGAACTCGAGGTGCGTCGCGAGAACGACCGGTGCGCTGGGCCGGATCGAGAAATCGTCGCGATAGAAGGAGATGTCGACGTCGCCGAGAGGAACGGCGAGCTCGAGCAGCTCGCTCGTGAGAACGTGGAGGCGCTGGGCGAGCACCGCTCCGCGCCGGTGGATGCCCACCAGCGCCACCCTCCCATCAGGGTTCTTCTCGACGATCTCGTGTGCCATCCGCACGAGCGTGCGGCGGATATCGTCGCGGTCCAAGGCGACCGTGGTGACTTGCAACATGCTCCTTCCTGGCCTCGCTGGACCCGGTTAAAGGGACCGACTATCGGAGCGTAGCAACGGGGTCGGCGTCCCCGATGTTCAGCGCCAGGCCGGCCCAGCGGCGTAACTCGAGGGCATCGATGTAGCAAACGGGGTCGCCGTCAACGGTATTCCGGCGCAGCGCGGATCAGAGCTCGACACTCGATCCTTCCGAAGCCTCGATTGTCGTAGGGCGCGCGGATAACGACACAGGTGCGACAGTGGACGTTCGAAGGGCACCGACTGTCGAGATATGTGCGTCTCTCGATGCTGGGCCGGCGGCTGCCGAAGCTCACGCAACGGTGTCGGCGCTCCGCTCGGTTCCCGGCTCCTGCTCGGGCGCCGGCTCCTGCGCACGCGCGCCGGCGTCCCAGTGCAGCAGCCTAGGCTCGCCGTTCTCGCGGAACGGAATCTCGATCGTGTCGAAGTCCCGGGGTGTGACCGTGTTTGTGAACCCCGCGCGCGCCTCCACGCGCAGCAGCCGCGCGGGATGGCGGCTCGAGATGTGCGTCAGCGCGAGCATCCGCACCTGCGCCTGGCGGGCGGCAGCAGCTGCCTGAGCGGCCGTCGAGTGGCCTGTCTGCGCCGCACGATCGCGCTCCTCGTCTGCGAACGTCGCCTCGTGGATCAGCAGGTCGGCGTCGTGCGCCGCGACGCCGAGCGCCGCACACGGCGTCGTATCGCCAGAGATCACGAGCTTTCGTCCCGGCCGTGGCGGCCCCATCACCTGGCTCGGGATCACGCCCCTGATCGTCTCGCCGTGCTGCACACGACCGAACTCGGGTCCGGGAGCAAGGCCAAGACAGACGGCGGCCTCCGGGTCGAACACGCCCGGGCGCTCGTGCTCGAACAACACGTACCCGAATGCCGCCCCCCGATGAGCAACGGGGAACGGCGCGATGGCGTACCCGTCACGCTCGAGCAACTGCCCGGGGGCCAGCTCGACGAGCGCAAGCTCGAACTTCACGCGCCCGGCCAACCGCAGCGCGAGCGTCAGGAGCTCCTGCAGGCCGGGCGGCCCGTGGATGGTCAATGGCCGCTCGCGGCCCCGCAGGTCAAACGTCTTCAGCAGTCCCGGAAGCCCGAGCCAGTGGTCTGCGTGGAAGTGGGTCAGGAAGACCTCGGTCAGTTCGGTCAAACCGACGGTGCTCACGAGCTGGCGCTGGGTTCCCTCGCCACAGTCGAACAGGATTCGATCGCCGCCGCGCCGCACGAGCAGCGCCGGCAGACCGCGCCGCGGGGTCGGGATCGAGCCGGCGGTGCCGGCAAAGAAGATCGAGAGATCCATCGGCGCGCGAGTCTGTCAGTCCCGTCGGCCCAACAGCCGGCCAGCGCAGTCGCCACGGTCTGTCAGTCCCGCCGGCTCTCGGGAAGCCGCCGGCTCCCCCGCGGCAGGTGCGTGTCTGAAAGAATCACAATCTCCACGATAAGCTCACCGCATCGTTCCCCTCACGGCGGAACGCTACGCGCCCGTAGCTCAGGGGATAGAGCGTTCGCCTCCGGAGCGAAAGGTCGCAGGTTCAAATCCTGCCGGGCGCACTGTAATTGCAGGAAGGGCCTGCTGAGGCATCGTTGGCGCTCATCTCGTCGCGCTAGCCTCCGGTTGATGCGTGCGCAGCCCGACGATGCGCCGCTCGAGGCGGGAAATCTGCCCGCCGGCCGGCTCGCGCGAACGGCGCGGGTCGGCGGGCTGGTGAGTGGGCAGGGATTGCGGTGGGCGGGGATGCGGACCGCAAACCGCGTCCGGACGCCCCAGCGGGCGGCCGCCGCCCATAGCGAGCGGACCGCAGCGCTCGTTCATCAGCTCGTCGACCAGCTTGGACAGATGCGCGGGGCGGCAATGAAGGTCGGGCAGATGCTCTCGATGCTCGAATTCGACGGCCTCGAGGAGGGCGAGCAGGACGAACTACAACGTAAGCTCGCCGCGCTCCGCGATGACGTCCCGCCGGTGGCGTTCTCAGACCTCGAGCAGCTCGTGCGCCACGAGCTCGGCGGGCCGCTGCAGCACGTGTTCGCTCACTTCGAGGAGCGTGCCTTTGCCGCGGCGTCCATCGGCCAGGTCCATCGTGCTACCACCGTCGCCGGCGACGACGTGGTCGTGAAGATCCAGTATCCCGGGGTCGCGGAGGCGGTCGAGACCGACCTGCGTAACGCGACGCTCCTATTGCCTCTCGTCAAGCGGCTCGCCCCGGGACTGGACGCGAAGGCGCTGGCCGCGGAGCTGCGCGAGCGGATCGCCGAGGAGCTCGACTACGAGCTCGAGGCCCAGAGCCAGCGCCGCATCGAGCGGCTGATGCGGGGGCATCCGTTCGTACGCATACCGCGGGTTCATACGCACCTCTGCACCCGGCGCGTGCTGGTGTCGGAGTACATCGAGGGGCAGCGCTTCCAGGCCGTGCGCCGGGCCAGCGAGGCGCAGCGCGACCGCTACGGCGAGATCGTCCTCCGCTTCTTCTTCGGTGTGCTCTATCGCGACCGGGTGGCTCTCGGAGACCCTCATCCTGGCAACTATCTCCTGTGCCCCGACGGGCGGATCTGCTTCCTGGACTTCGGACTGCTGCGCGACGTCGACCCCGTCCGCGTGGCCGATGAACGGGCGATCGCCCTCGGGGTCCGTGACGAGGACTCGGCGGCTCTGAAGGCGGCTCTCCTCGCGGCCGGCTATCTTCCCGCGGCCCGGGCTGATTTGGTTGACGCCGACTTGGCGCTGAGCCTGATGCGGATGGCGATCAAGTGGTACGCCGTACCGGGTGAGCGTCGCTTTTCGCCCGACGAGGCCCGTCGCGGTCGAGACCGTGAGCGTCTCTCCAGCGAGCAGCGGGCCGCGATGAAGACGCAGGTCAACCAGTTCACTTTGCCGCCCGAGGCGATCCTGATCCGGCGGATGCACGGCATCGTCGCCGTCGTTCTGGAGCAGCTGCGGGCCGGCGCAGACTGGGGCGCTATCGCCGCGGAATACCTGCACGGGGCGCCGCCTGCGACGCCGCTGGGCCAGGCCGAGGCCGACTTCTTCGCGCGTCGCAGTCGGAGGGCTCGGTCAGTCGGGAGGCGGCCAGCTAGGCAGTTCGCAAGCGAGAGCCCGAACTCGAATCGGGAGCACCACGACTGACCGAGATGTGGGCGTGCCAACGCTCTGTGCGAGGGCACGCCCACTTGAGGTCACGGGGCGAGCGGTTTCGCCGGATTAGTCGCCTGAGCCGCCCTGGCCACCGTAGCCGCCGCTCTCACTGCCTTGCTCGCCACCGCCCTCATCGTCCTGCGAGCGACCGGCGCCGCCGCTCTTGTCATTGCCCTGCTGCGGAGCCCAAGGGTCGCCTTGCGAGCCACCAGGCTCCCCCCCGCCGAGACCGCCGGTGCCACCGCCGATCTCGCCGCCCCCGGGCGATTCGTCGTGGAATACCTGGTCCCGGCGCTTTGACTCCTCGCTGCTCTCGCTGTCCTGCTCTTCGTCTTGCATGGATCCTCCCTGTTAGACGTTGGACCTGGTTGCTCTGCTGCCTGGGAATGTTAGACAGTCAGTTTGGCTGGTCTGCTTTAGAGACGCCCATCAGCCGTCGACGCGCTCTCTCACTCGGCAGCGGCGTCGCTGCCGGCGGTCTGATTTCAGCCGCCACACCGCTGGTCTGTGCCTGTGGCGCCCGCGAGCGGGATCAGGGCGCGCTCCACCGTCAGGAGGGAAGCTCCCGGCCTTGCCCTCCGCCCGATCTCTCCTGCGCTGAATCGGCGCGTGGAAGCGTCGGGTCAACCGGCGCCTACCAGAGCACTGAACGCACAATTCGGACACAACGAGCTTGGAACGCTGCGCCCCTGAACTGGCTCAGATCGGCGTAGGGCTCGGATCCGGGGGAAGGGGCTGCGGACCGGGAATGGGTTCCGGCCTCGGAACCGGTTGCGGGCTGGGCGGTACGGGATCGGGAGTAGGCGGACCGGGTGGGCCGGGAGGGACAGGCGTTGGCGGACCCGGAATTGTTGGCGGAACGGGAATTGCGAAGCTCAGGGACGATCTCATCAGGCTGATATCGTAGCCTGCCTGCTTGGCGCAATGCTCTTTTCGACAAACACTGATGCGGCGCTATTCCGGGGGAGAGCCGGCGAGATGTCAACCGAGCGGATAGCTGCGAAGGCGAAAGGGCCTGCTGAGCCGGCCAGCCTTCTAGACCAGGGCGATCCCGTGAAACGCGATCGGGCCATCCCGTGAAGCTGCTCGTGCTCACCAGCGAACCGATCTCCGCCGACCAGTTACGCGACGCAGTTGGTACCGATGTCGAGCCGCAGGACGCCGAAGTGATGGTAGTCGCGCCAGCGCTGCAGAAGAGCGCGCTGCGGTTCTGGCTCTCTGACGCCGACGACGCAATTGTCAAAGCCGAGGACGTACGGCGGAGGACCGTCCGCCAGCTCGGTGATGCCGGTGTCGCCGCTAGCGGCGACACCGGCGAGAGCGATCCGCTGGACGCAATCGAAGATGCGCTCGAGACGTTCGATGCCGATCGGATCGTCCTCTTCACTCACCCGGATGCCGACCAGCGCTACAAGGAGCATGCTGACGTGAAGGAGATCGAGCATCGCTTCGGCCTGCCGGTGGATCAGGCTCGCGTCGATGGCGGATGACCAGCCTACCGCCGGTTCCCTGAGCTCCGGTCAGGTGAGCGGTCAACGTGCGCGCGTTGGCGGTCGCCGAACCACCGCCAGTCGTTGTTGACATACGCGAACACGTCGTGGGTCCGTCGCCACTGGGCGATGCGGCGCGCTGACTCAATCTGCGGCGAGCCGCAGCTTCAGGACCCGGCCGCCGCGAGCCTGCGCGGCTGCAGGTCCATCGCCTCGGCGAGCAGCTCGTAGGAGCGCCGCCGGGCCCCGTGATCGTGGGTGATCGTCACCACGATCACCTCCTCGGCGCCGTACGCGCTCGCCAGTTCCTCGATGCCGGCGCGGACCTTCTCGGGGGAGCCGACGATCGCCCGGCGGCCCGGCATCGACCCGTTCCCCGGCTCGCCGGCCCGCGCGAGGAACGCGAGCGCTTCCGCAGGCGCAGGCACCGCGATCAGCCTGCCGCGGCGCAGCAGCGTGAGCACCATCTGGCTGCTCGAGGCGAGCTCCCGGGCCTGCTCGTCACTCGAAGCGCACAGCACCCAGGCCGCGACCGCGGTTCGGGGCGAGCTCAGATCGCGCGCGGCGTCAAAGCGCTCTCGATACAGGGCGGCGATCTCGCTGCCGTTGGGGTTGATAAAGTCCGCGAACGCGTAGGGCAAGCCGAGCTCGCCGGCCCACGTCGCGCTCTGAGCCGAGGAGCCGAGCAGCCACGGGATGGGCCGCTCGGGGCGTCCGGGGAGCGTGGCCGAGAGATGACGGAAAGGGTGCTCGCCGGGGAGGTCGTCGTCCAGGTACCCGAGCAGCTCTGCGAGCTGGGAAGGGAAGTCGTCGGGGGCGGGCTGGCCGCGGTCGCGCTGGAGCGCGAACGTCGTAATTGGATCGGTACCGGCAGCACGGCCGAGCCCCAGGTCGATCCGGCCGGGGAAGAGCGCCGCGAGGATCGTGAACGACTCCGCCACCTTGAGCGGGCTGTAGTGCGGCAGCATCACGCCGCCGCTGCCGACCCTGATCTGCTCGGTGGCCGCAGCGATCGGTCCGGCCAGCACCTCGGGGCTGGGCCCCGCGAGCATCGGTCCGCCGTGGTGCTCGGCGACCCAGTAGCGGTGGTATCCGAGCTCCTCGGCGAGTCGCGCGAGGTCGACTGTGTTGCGCAGCGCGTCGGCACCGGTCGAGCCCTCGGCGATCGGCGACTGGTCGAGTACGGATAGGAGCATGACCGTGATGGTAGGAAGTGCGAGGTGCGAAGTAGCCCTGGTTCGAGTAGGGTGGACCCATGGCCGCTGGGGTCCATCGGGCGCGCCAAACCGTTGCGGTGCTCGAAGCTGACCCGATCGAGCGCCTGGCAGCACCCGAGAGCCTCGCCCTGATCGACGAGGTGCAAGCGGGCGAGCAGACCGCCGATCGACCGTGATCCCCCGTTCGCAGACCACGAGCGCCAGTCCGCCGTGTAAGAATGCTGACAGTGCAGGCGTAGCCCGCCCAAGAACGGTTACGTTCAACCGCCGGCGGGGTATCGCATCTCTGACCCGGTTGCTGCCCGCTCTGGTGGAGCGGGCAGCGCCAGCCAACCCAAAGCGGACGACCGGCCGGACGCGGACCGGACGACCGGCCGGACGCGGACGACAGACAGGAGAGCATGATGGGCAAGACCGCGGGCGACAACCTGTGTGAGCGCCTGATCGAGTGGGACGTGGACACGATCTACGGGTTCCCGGGCGATGGCATCAACGGCATTCTCGGCGCCCTGCGACGCCACCAAGAGAAGCTTCGCTTCGTCCAGACCCGCCACGAGGAGATGGCCGCGTTCATGGCCTGCGGGCACGCCAAGTTCACCGGTGGCGTCGGGGTCTGCATGGCCACCTCGGGCCCGGGGGCCATCCATCTGCTCAACGGTCTGTATGACGCAAAGCTCGATCACCAGCCAGTAGTGGCGATCGTCGGGCAGACGTTCGTGCGCGCGATCGGAGGCGATTTTCAGCAGGAGGTCAAGCTGCTACAGCTCTACAGCGACGTCGCCTCGGCCTTCTGCGAGCAGGCCAACGAGCCCTCGACGATCCGGCACTTGATCGACCGGGCGTTGCGGATCGCCCAGGCGCAGCGCACAGTCACCTGCGTGATCGTCCCCGCCGACGTTCAGGACATGGACGCGGTGCCCCAGCAGCCGCACAAGACCCACACGGTCCATTCAGGCGTGGGGTACTGGCGCCCGCGACTCATCCCCCAGCAGTCCCAGCTCCAGCAGGCTGCCGACATCCTCAATGCTGGCGAGAAGGTGGCGATGCTCGTCGGCCAGGGTGCGCTGCACGCCACCGACGAGGTGATCGCGGTCGCCGACGCACTGGGGGCGGGGATCGCCAAGGCACTGCTTGGCAAGGCGGCGGTGCCCGACGACGTGCCGTTCTGCACGGGCAGCATCGGCCTGCTCGGCACCAAGCCGAGCTGGGACATGATGCAGGGAGCCGACACGCTGTTGATGGTCGGCTCGAGCTTTCCCTACTCCGAGTTCCTGCCCAAGGAGGGCCAGGCCAAGGCCGTCCAGATCGATCTGCTCGGGCGGATGCTCAGCATCCGCTACCCGATGGATCTCGCCCTGGAGGGCGACAGCAAGGAGTCGCTGAAGGAATTGCTACCCCTGCTGGAGCACAAGCAGGATCGCTCGTGGCAGGAGGAGATCAAGTCGGGCGTCGCAGACTGGTGGCGGCTGATGGACGACCAGGGTCAGCCCGCCGACCGCGACGGGCGGATCCGTCCGCAGGGGCTCTTCTCGGCGCTCTCGCGCCACTTGCCCGACGGCGCGATCCTCTCCAGCGATTCGGGTTCGGCCGCCAACTGGTACGCGCGGCAGATCAGGATCCGGCGCGGGATGAAGGCGATGCTGTCGGGTAACCTCGCGACGATGGTGCCGGGGGTTCCCTATGCGATCGCCGCCAAGTTCGCATACCCGGGCCGGGTGTCGATCGCGATGGTGGGCGACGGAGCGATGCAGATGGGCGGCATGGCCGAGATGCTGACGGCCGCCAAGTACTACAAGACGTGGTCAGATCCGCGGCTTGTCGTGCTGGTGCTCAACAACGAGGATCTCAATCAGGTCACCTGGGAGCAGCGGGTGATGGAGGGCGACCCGCAGTTCAAGGCCTCCCAAGAAATTCCCTACGTCGATTACGCTGCCTACGCGGAGCTGATCGGCCTGAAGGGCATCAAGGTGACCAGGTCCGCCGAGATCGAGGACGCGTGGCACCAGGCGCTGAGCGCGGACCGGCCGGTGATCATCAGTGCGCTGACCGATCCCAACGAGGCGCCGCTCCCGCCGCACATCACCTTCGAGCAAGCCGAGGGCTTTGCGAAGTCGGTGATCGCCGACCCCGAGGGCGGGCTCCCAGGGGCGATCGAGTCGATCCGGGAGAAGGCCCATGAGTTCCTCCCCGGACGCTGAGATGACAACCCCCGACCCCACCCCCGGTCGCTCTAAGCGCTCCTCCGAGCACCGCATCGATCGCTGGGTGGCAAACGTCGAGCACGGCCGCTTCGAGCGCTCGCTGTCGGGGCTGACCGCCTTTGCCGCAGCGGTGACGACCGGGGAAATCTATCTAGAGCACTACCGGGCGAGCTTTGGCAACAAGATGATGTGGAGCCCGATCATCGTCACCCCGCCGGTGATGGTGGCGGGGATCGGGGGGGTGTTCAGCCGCAAGTGGGCCAAGACATACCTCCCGGTGACCGCGCTGATCTACACCGCCAACGGTTTGCTGGGCGAGTACTACCACGCGCGGGGTGTGGCCCGGCGCCCGGGCGGCTTCAAGCAAGCCAGCTACAACGTCCCGATGGGGCCGCCGATCATGGCCCCGGGGTTGATGACGATCGTCGGCGCGATGGGGCTGCTCGCGGCGCTGCTACGCCGCGAGGACTGAAGAACGATGGCCGGCAAGCGCGACCTCCGGACGCCGGACCATCTCCCAAACCGCCGGCCGGATGAACAGCCACGCCATCCGTCCTGGCTCCCGCGTCAGCGCAGGGGAACGACACCGCAGATGATCGGGCGCTACCCCGACTACGACGTGCTCCAGAACGCCGAGAACTGGGACCGGGCCACCAGCGAGGTGGTGACCGCGCGCCTGCAGGCTCCGGGTCCACTGCGCTTCTTCACCGTGCAGGAGGAGCCAACGCTGCGCGCGTTCTGCGACGTCAGCACCGCGCAGGATGTAGAGCCGCGGGTGCCGGTGGCCGAGATGGTCGACGACAAGCTGGCGTCGGGCCGGCTGGACGGCTACCGCTACGCCGACATGCCCCGCGATCCCGACACGTGGCGGCTGGTGCTGCGAGGGCTCGACGAGGTCGCCGCCGGCCGTTATGGCCATGACTCCTTCGCCGCTTGCGAGCTCGAGACCCAGGAGGCGATCGTGAGCGCGCTCTCGCAAGGCGAGCTGAGCGGTGGGGCGTGGGACGAGCTCGACGTCTCACGCGCGTGGTCGGTCTGCATGCGGGCGATCCTGGCGGCTTTCTACTCACACCCGTGGGCCTGGAACGAGATCGGCTACGGCGGTCCCGCCTACCCGGAGGGGTACATGCGCCTGGGTCCGATCGGGGTCCGGGAGCCCCACGAGCGTCCGGGCGCAACCGACGAGGATCCGGTTCGCGCCACCGGGGAGCTGGGGCCGTGAACGGCCGGCTGCGGGGAATTCTCAAGGGCTCGACCGGCCCGCAGGCCAATGACTCGCGCTATCTGCTGGACGTCCACCGCCGCGACATGCCGGGCCAGGACACCATGGCCCGCTACCCGGAATCCGAGCAGGTCGATCTGTGCATCGTCGGCGCGGGCGCGGGCGGATCGGTGCTCGCCCAGCGCCTCGCTCGCCGGGGCTGGCGGATCGTGATCATCGAGGCAGGCCCGTTCTGGCATCCTGACGAGGACTGGGTCTCCGACGAGGCGGGCTCGCACGAGCTCTACTGGACCCAGGAACGGGTGATCGGCGGCGATGACCCGATCGAGCTGGGTAAGAACAACTCCGGCCGCGGCGTGGGCGGCTCGATGATCCACTACGCCGGCTACTGCCCGCGCTTTCACCCCTCTGACTTCGAGACCCAGACCCGCGATGGGGTAGGAGCGGATTGGCCGATCTCCTACGCAGAGCTCAAGGCCCACTACGAGGAGGTCGAGCGCGAGCTGCCGGTCGCCGGCCAGGACTGGCCGTGGGGAGATCCACACCGCTACCCGTTCTCTCCCCACCCGATCGGCGGCGCGGCGGCGGTCCTGTGGCGGGGAGCGATCGAGCAGGGCATCGAGATGCGCGTCGGCCCGGTGGGAATCGTCAACGGCACCTTCGGCAACCGCCCGCACTGCATCTACCGCGGCTTCTGCCTGCAGGGCTGCAAGGTCAACGCCAAGGCCAGTCCGTACGTCACCCACCTGCCCGACGCGCTGGCCCACGGCGTCGAGATCCGCTCTGGCAGCATGGCCGTGCGCGTTGAGATCGACGAGTCCGACGGTCGGGCGACGGGCGTCACGTACGTGCGCGAGGGCGAGAGCGTAGAGCGCAATCAGCGCGCCAGGATGGTGGCGGTCGCCGGCTACTCGATCGAGACGCCCAGGCTGCTATTGCACTCGACCTCCAAGCGCTTCCCGAACGGGCTCGGAAATAGCGAGGATCAGGTCGGGCGCTACGTGATGGTCCAGGGCGCCTCGCAGACCGCGGGTCGCTTTGCAGACGAGCAGCGCATGTACAAGGCACCGCCACCCGAGGTCTCCTCCGAGCAGTTCTACGAGACCGATTCCGCGCGTGGCTTCGCGCGCGGGTTCTCGATCCAGACCGTCTCGCCGCAGCCGATCGGCTGGGCCGAGCACGTGCTCGCCGACGGACATTGGGGCCGCGCGATGCGCGAGTACATGCGCGACTACAACCACTGGACGACGATCGGGGTGCTCAACGAGCTGCTTCCCCGCCCCGAGAACCGCGTCACACTTGCGCAGGACACCGACCCCTACGGGATGCCGGTGGCCCGCTTCGATTACAGCCTGTGCGAGAACGACAAGGCCAACATGGCCTACTCGACGAACGTGATCAAAGGAATTCTGAACGCCGCGGGAGCGCAGGACACCCTCACGATCCACCGCTACGCGCACCTCGTCGGCGGCGCGCGCATGGGACACAGCGCCGAGCACAGCGTCGTCAACTCAGACCACCGCGTGTGGGCTGTGCCCAACCTCTACATCGCCGATGGCAGCGTCTGCCCGACCCAAGGCTCGGCTAACCCGGCCCTCAGCATCATGGCCCTCGCATCCAGGCTGGCCGAGCGCCTAGGCAGCGGAGCGGCGCGCTGACGCTCGTGGGCCGCCGAGCCGGCCAAAGGCTGATGCTCGCGCGCCGCCGAGCGGGCCAGGAGCTGACGTGACCCAGCACGACCAAGTGGCGGCGTGAACCGAGAGCGGGGGAGCAACTGTGCGCCCCTGCCCGCGGTACGTGTGCTGTTGGGCTCAGCGCTGCTGGTGGCCCCGGGCGCGCTGCTCGGTGATCTGGCCCCGCAGGGCCAGATCGATACGGGCGTACGGGTGTTCGCCCGGGTTCTTGGCGCGCGCCATCTCGTCGAGGCCGCGATGCTCTGGCGCCACCGGTCTCGCGGCTGGATCTTGGCCAGCGCTGGGATCGACGCCACCCACGGGGTGACGATGCTCGCGCTCGCCGCGCTCGATCCCAAGCGCCGCAGGCTCGCGCTGGCAAATGCGATAGCAGCGAGCGCGATCACAATCGCAGGCTTTCGGGAAGCCCGACGAGCGTGAGGCCTTGCGCCGCCATTGCCGCTCAGGTGGGCGCCTGGAAGCGCTCGAGCGGGCTGAGGTGCTTGCGGATCTGAACCACGCGCCGAAGTGCGTATCGGAGATGACCGGCGCGCATCCCAGTCAGACCCGGCGGGCGTCGTGCAGGCCGCGAGCGTGAACGCGGTCGCGCGGTCGTTCATCGAGGCGTTCTCGGCATCGCGTGCAACGCTCCTGGAGCCTGCGCCTGGGCGGCGGCGCATTCCAGCATCACGGCGTGCACGAAGGCCTGCGGGAGGTTGCCGCGCAGCTGGCGCTGGGCGACATCAAACTCCTCAGACAGCAGGCCGGACGGTCCGCACGCAGCGCGGTTGCGTTCAAACCAGCGCGCAGCGGTGACGAGATCGCCCTGCTGATGATACGCAAGCGCCATCAGGAACCCGCACAGCAGGAACGCCCCCTCGGACTGGCCGAGCGGCCGCTCGTCGGGCCGGTAGCGGTAGCAGTAGCCGTCCATCGTCAGGTCGTGCTCGATCGCGCGCAGCGTGGCGATCGAGCGAGGGTCCTCGGCGGGAATGGCCCCGCGAATCGCCAGCAGCAGCAGCGCCGCGTCCAGGCGCTCGTCACCGGGAGAGCGCTGCCAGCGCCCGCTGGAGTGCAGCGCGTTGGCCGAGGTGTCGGCGGTGATGCGGTCCGCGAGCGCCAGCCAGGCGGCGGCTCGCTCCCCGGCGGGGTGGCGGGCGCTGATCGCGCGTAGCCCGGCGGCGCAGATCAGCCGGCTGTGCGTCCAGGCCTCGGGGGCGATCTCCCACACGCCAGCGTCGGGCTCGGTCCAGCGCTGGGCGATTGCCTCGGCGGCGACCTCGGCGGCCTGCCAGCCCTCGGCGTCGAGGTGGTCGTGGTCGGAGGCGACGGCGAACAGCAGCAGCGCCTCGCCGAACGCGTCGAGCTGGAACTGCTCATTGACCCAGTTGCCGACGATGTCCTGACCGCCGGGATAGCCGGGCAGGTTCAGCTGGCGCTGGTCAGGTACCCTGCCCCCGCTGGTCGTGTAGGCGGGCTTGAGCTCGGAACCGTGCTCGAGCAGCCGCTCGGAGACGAACCGCACCGCGTCGTCCATCAGCGGATGCCCGCCGGTACGGGCGACCCCCTGCCCGGTGTAGCACTGGTCGCGGATCCACACATAGCGATAGTCGTAGTTGCGGCCCTGAGCGGCACGCTCGGGCAACGACGTCGTCGCCGCCGCGACCATCCCGCCACCGGCGCTGGTCAAGCCGGCCAGCACGGCATAGGCATGGCGCGCGTCGCGAGGAGCGACCGTCTGCTCGAGCTTGGGGACCCGCTCGCGCCAGGCGGCCACGGTGCCCTGCCAGGCGTACTCGACGTCGGGCAGCGCCGCATCGGCGTCGCGGTCGAAGACGAGCACCAGATCGTGGTGCCTACCCGCATCGAGCTGCAACGTCAGCTCCAGGACGTGCTGATCGTGGGCGTGGGACTGGGCATCGGGCGCGCCGCCCCAGCGCACGTGCGCATCGCCCGCCCGCGCCGTCCACGTGCCATCCTCGGCGCGGTGCAGCGCTCGTGCCCGGCGGTGGCCAAACTGGGTGCGCAGGTCAAGCACGACCCGGACATGGGCGGGACCCTGGACAGCGACGATCCTGCGCAGGATGACCGCCCGGTCCGGGCTCGCGGGCAGCGCGAGCGCCTCGCGGCACTCGACGACCGTGCCGTCGTCGCAGGTCCACCGGCTGCGCCAGATCAACCCGGGATGCTCGTAGTAGCCACCCCATACGAACCGCCCGACCGGCGTGACCGCGTAGGCTCCGGCCCCACCGATCAGCGACGAGAACACCCCGTCACCGTCCCAGCCCGGAAAGCACATCCACGTGTAGTCGCCACGCGGGCCGACGAGGATCCCGCGCTCACCGTCGGCCAGCAGCGCATACTCGCGCAGCACGTGCGGGACCTCCATGCCCAGATCAGTCGGGTTGCTCATCGTCTGCTCCTTTCGCTCGTTGATGTTGGGGCCGTCGTGGGCGCGGATGACCGCGCGGCCCAATGCACGTCGCCTGAGTGCACCCGCTAAGGTCAGGCGCCCAACACGATGCGGCTCAGGAAGGGCAGCAAGAAAGATGACCAATCAGCAGGGAGCTTCGGGCCGGGACAGGGTTGACGTGCACAACCGCCTCGACAAGGTCGTGCTCGCCGTGACTCAGCACGACGCCGCCAGCACCAGCACGACCTTGACCCCAGCCGACGCCCGTCAGCTCGCGCAGGCGCTGCGCGGGGCGGCGGACACGGCCGAGCGCACTCCGGGTAGCTGAACGTCGCGCGGCGCTTGGCGCCGATTTCCGCGACGAGCGCGCGGGGGCGTCAGATCTCAGCACGGTAGCCGTAGAACTCGTGGTCCTCGTTGTAGCCGCCCTGGCCGGCGCCGCGCTCTGAGAAGTGATGGACGAACTCGATCTCCTTGATCCATTTGACCTGCTTGAAGCCGAGCTGGTTCTCGACCCGCAGGCGCAGTGGCGCGCCGTGCAGGACCGGGAGCGGCTCGCCGTTCATCTCGTAGGCGAGCAGGCTCTGGGGATGGCGCAGGTCCTCAAGCGAGTGCGAGTCGTAGTACTGGCCACCCTCGCCGCCCTCCCCGTAGGAGTAGAACATGACCCACTTGCACTCCGGCTGGGGCTTGACCTGCTCGATCAGCTTGGCGAATGGCAGTCCCGACCACTTGCCGATCGCCGACCACCCCTGAATGCAGTTGTGCATCGTGATCTGCTCCTGACGGGCCATCTCGTGCAGATCGGCCAGCGAAAGCTCCACCGGATGCTCAACCAGTCCGTGCACCCGCACGCGGTAGTCGTCAAATGCGCGGTCATGCAGCGCGCACCACTCCTCGCTGGTGGGCACCAGGCCGTTGGGCCAGAAGAACGGGCTGATGTCCCGCTCGCGGTACTCCGCGCGCGGTGAGTAATGGTCGAACAGCAGGTCCATCAGCCGTCCCACGGTGGCATTGGAGATCCGCTGCAGCACGCGGGTGTGAATCCAGGAGGCGCGCACCGCCCAGACGTTGAATGCCACGGTCAGTGTGAGCGCCAAAAGGAATAGCGCCACCCCGTCGAGGTTGTGCTGGTTGACGCCGAGCGTGATCGCATCGAGGTTCTTGGAGAACCCGGTGGCGGCCACCATCGTCATGTGCACGGCGAAGAACCCGACGAAGACGCACATCACGACGAAGTGGAACGTCCGGGCGGCTTGACGGTTGCCGAAGATCCGCTGGTAGAGCTTGAAGCGGTTGTCCAGCGCCGGGGACATCGCCAGCCCGCTGAGGATCGCCGCCGGACCTAGCAGGAAGATGACCGCGAAGTAGCTGAGCTGCTGAAGCGCGTCGAAGCGGAAGTAGCCGCCGGGCTCGGCCGGCAGGTGAAGCGCGCCGTACTGCACGATGCACGACCCGGCGTCGGGCAGAATCGACGCGTTGACGGGGATCAGCTCGAGGTAGTGGCTGGTGGCGAACAGCAGTGCCACGTAGACGATCCCGTTGACCACGAACAGGATGTCGAAGATGAAGTGCCAGTGGCGCGCGATCCCGATCGTGTGCCGCCCGCCCGGCATCCCGAATAGCGGGCTGAGCGTGATCGCGTCGTCCTTGGCCGTCCACACCCGGTCCTTGGGCACCGGACCGCGGAAGCGCAGCACCTCTCGGTCGGGGGTGCAGTTCATCTTCAGATACAGCCGCGGGTGGTCGGCGAGGATCTGCCAGCCGGCGCGGACGATCATCACCATGAAGAAGAAGTTGGCCGCGTGGGTGACCAGCACCCAGGTCGAGACGCCGGGCTGCACCTTGGGGCTGCTGGGCACGCAGCGGTAGGCGTTGATGAACGACCGTCCCGCCCCGGTCGCGATGAAGACCTTGAACGCCACCACCATCGCCACGCAGAGCAACGCGAAGCCCGGCAGCAGCCACCACAGCGAGAAAAAGCGCGCGCCAAGGCGGAAGTGCACCTGGCTGAGGTGCATGTGCGGGTGCCCGTCCCCGTCGCCGGTGAGCGCTTCCCGGGCGAACTCACGCTCGACATCGGCGCCGTCGCGGCGATGGCGGCCGTTGTGCTCGCCCGAATCAGCCATCGGTCAGGATGCCCATTCGTCGGTCCTGTGGTCAGATCGCGTAGCGCTCCGCATCAGCGCGCTTGAGCTCGAGACCGTTGCCCGGCCTCGTCAAGTCGGGATGCAGCGCTCCGTTGTCCGGCTCGAGCACACCGTCGAACAGGATCCGCTCCAGCCGGACATGGTCGTGGAAGTACTCCAGATGGCGAAACGGGATCACCGCGCAGCAGGGGTGCACATGGATCGACGGGCCACAGTGCGCCGAGAGCTCTAGCGATCGCGCCTGGCACAGCGCGGCGACGCGCAAGAAGCCGGTTATTCCCTCGCACCGGGTGACATCTGCCTGCAGGCAGGTAACGGCGCCAGCGGCAAGCATCTGCTCGAAGTAGTCGAGCTTGTAGCCGTACTCTCCGGCCGCGATGTCCATCCCGCCCGGAGCGCGATCGCGCAGGAACCGAAGGCCCTCCAGATCATCCGAGGAGACCGGCTCCTCGAACCACCTGACATCGAAATCGTCCGCGTAGCGGCGGGCGAACCCCAGCGCCTGCATCCGGCTGAGCGCCCCGTTGGCATCGACGTACAGCTCCGTGTCGGGCCCGATCGCCTCCCGGGCCACCCGCACCCGCTCGAGATCGCGTTCCGGGTCGCGTCCGACCTTCATCTTCACCCGGGCGATACCCTGCGCCGCCCACCCCCCAAGCTGCTCGGCGAGCCGCTCGTTGGGGTAGGAGGTAAAGCCACCCGAGCCATAGACCGGCACCGCGTCGTGGGCCGCGTCGAGCAGCGTCGCGAGCGGCAGCTCCAGGATCCGCGCTTTGAGGTCCCACAGCGCCGTATCCACCGCCGCGATCGCCATCGACGCCACCCCGGGACGTCCCAGGTTTCGACACGCGGCGATCATCGCCTCCCAGGCGGCGCTGACCCGCAGCGCGTCCCGCCCGGCCACGACCCCGGCCAGCGTCGAGTGAACGACCGTCGCGCTGGCCACGTCACCGTAGGTCCAGCCCAAGCCCGTCCTCCCGGCGCCGTGCGCCCGCACCAGCACGACCGTCGTCGCGTCCCACTCCGCGGTGCCGTCGGACTCCGGGTAATCGGTGGGGACCTTGTACACCGAGACCTCGAGCCCCTCGATGCTCGCCGCCCCGCTCATGCGATCGGCCGTCATCGGATCGCCAGCTCCAACCGCTTAGGCAACACTCGCTCCTGTCCTGGTGTTCCGGCGTCCGTCAGTTCCGGCTCGACACGACTTGGTCGGCTGGCGCGGCACAGCCTCGCCAGCCGCACTTTCGGTGCAGTAAACCATGCGCAGGCTCCCCCCGTCCTCATCATCATGGCGGCTGTCGGGCACCCGACAAAGAGGACCGTCAAGTCCACACCGCGTCTCGTAAGCAACAAACTGCTGAGACAAGGCCTTCTCGGCCTGACACCGAGTCCGGCATCCTCCCGGTTAGGCTCGTGACCATGAAGCGCCTGCCACCCGTCCACCTACTCGACGAAGATCCCGCGCTGCTAGCGCTCGTTCCCAAGTGCGACCGGGCCGTGGCCCGCGATGCGCTCACCGCCGCCGCATACCGCGTGCCACGGGGTCCCTGGCGGCCGCGCGCGACGTTCGAGCACGGCGATACTCACTTCGGCCTGCTCCTTCTCGAGGGCCTGCTGATCCGCGGCGTCGTCATCGGCCACACCACCTGCGGCGAGCTGATCGGCCCGGGTGAGCTCCTGCGCCCCTGGGACGACTTCGGCGACTGGGCTCCGATGCCCTTCGAGGTCGACTGGAAGATCATCGAACCCCTACGCATCGCGGTGCTGGACCACGACTTCGCTCAGGTCGTCGCGGCCTGGCCGGCGCTGGTGAGTGTGTTCATGGAACGCGCCGTCGAACGCTCGCACTCGCTCGCCCTGCACGTGGCCATCCACTGCATCAAGCGCGTCGATCTCAGCCTGCTGGTGCTCTTCTGGCACCTCGCCGATCGCTTCGGCAAGGTCTCCCCGTCCGGGATCGTCGTCTCGATCAAGCTCACCCACCAGGACCTCAGCAGGCTGGTGGGCGCCACCCGGCCATCGGTGACGGTCGCCCTCGGGGAGATCGCCGACCGCGGATGGACCGTCCGCCGGGACGATGGCTCCTGGCTGTTGCCACACGACCCGCCTCCTCAGATTCAAACGATGCTGGAGCGCCGCCAACGCAGCCGGGAGTCCGGCTAAATGCCGTGGCGCTTTTTCCCGGCGAAAGTTTATGTGCGGCGTGTGCCTACGCGGCTTGGCGGGACGCGGCGGCCGGCGTGATCTGCCCGAACCGTGGGGGTTCGGGCACGCCGAGGGTCTTTAGGAGCTGGCGCTGCTGGGCGCTGAGCTCGGTGCGTTGGGTGAACTCGCCGTCGGGGGAGCGGAAGTGTCCTTGCTTGATCGGGCCGAGCTGATCGCCGATCGTCCGCCAGGTCTCCCCGGCGCGGATCTCGCAGACGCGGATGATCACCAGCGCCAGGAAGCAGATCAGCACGTAGCCCAACGCTAGAAAGTCGTGTGCCTACGCCTTTCAGCTCTCGGAAGTGACAAGACCCTTCAACCACGCCATTCTGGTGCCAGAATCGGACGGAAAATGCCTACCAACCTCGGAACTCGGGGCTCACCGGCGACTTCTTTCCATCCCGAGAGCGCGGGAAGATCTACGGCCCTATCCTGACCGGCGAGCTGATCGGTTCGGTCATCCGCCTGTTCGTCAGCGGCAACCTCGCCGCGATCTCGTGGCGCTTGGCGTTCTGGGTGCTGGTCTTGCCCAGCGCGATCCTGGCTTGAGCGCTGTGGGGGTTCCTGCCGGAGCCGGCGCGCGGAGGCGCCAGCCGCCTGCAGCCGCAAGGCGCCGAGTCCCACGACGGCGTGCGAGCGCGGGCGGGCGCGTCCGCCGCGCAGGATGAAGCTCAGGCCACGGGCGGCTCGGCTCCCGAGCTAGAGCGCGCCGTGCGCAAGGCCGGCGTGCGGCCGCGGCCTCAGGACGTCTTGAAAGCCGGCCCGGCGCGGATGGGCCTGTGGGACGCTCTGCGCCACGTGCTCAGGGTTCCCACCAACGTCGCACTGATCATCTCCTCCGCGCTCAGCTACTTCTTCATCTCGGGAATCCTCACCTTTGGCGTCGTGTTCATCCGCTATCAGTATTCGGTCGGGCAGTCGGTGGCCACCTCACTGCTCGGGGTGGTCGCGATCGCGCCCGTCGTCGGCGTGCTCGTGACGGGACGCCTCGCGGACAAGCTCGTATCGAGGGCGCCTCTCCGGCCGCGTGATCGTCGCCGCGGGCACTTTTTTGACCGCTGTGCGCTCTTCCTGCCGCCGCTTCTGACCCGCTCACTCGTGATCGCCGTCCCGTTCCTGTGGCTAGCCGGCGCCGCTCTCTGCGGCTCAAATCCGCCGCTCGACGCGGCGCGCCTGGACATCATCCCCCACTGGTTGTGGGGACGAGCGGAGGGGGTGCGAACGCTGCTGCGATCGCCCACCACCGCGGCGGCACCATTGCTGTTCGGACTCATCTCCGATTTGCTGGGCGGAGGCAGCCAAGCCACCCACGCCTCGGGACAGGCCGCCAACCAAGGGGCTCAGCTCGGCGTTCTTGATCATGTTGATCCCGCTAGCCGCCGGCGGGCTGATCCGCTCCGCGCCCAACGCGCTTACCTGGTGACGTGGCCACCGCGATCGCGTCCGAAGCCGTGGCGGGTCGGCCCGCCGAGCGCGGCGCGAGTGAAGGACCGATCACCACCGAAGCTTCTTCTCCTTGATCGTCCCGGCGGCCGCCTTGTAGGCCTTCACCGCGGTCTGCGGCAGTGTCTCGAGGAAGCTGGGGGTGAAGAAGCCGTGAGCGTCGTGGTCGAATTCCCCGTGGGCGCCGTGGTCGGCGTGAACGTCGGCGGGCTCGTAGAGGTTGCTCGGCCGGTCGGGGCTGACCTTCTGGGAGGTGAGCTGGCTCTCCCAGGCGCCGATCGCGGCGTACTGGTTGCCGAAGCCGGGAACGAGCTGTGCCACGAACACGAGGATCTTGTTCCACGACCCGATGATCTTGTGCCGGCGCCCGTCGAGCGCCACCTCGACGATGAACTTGGCCGGGATCTCGGGCTGGTAGATCGGCGGCGCCGGCTGGGGGTGGACGTCGAAGACCGACTGGCACCAGTCGAACTGCGGCGTGTTGACGGCCGGGAGGTGGACCATGCTCATGCGGATGTGGCTCTTCTCGTGGATCAGCTCGGCCCGGGTGGACTCGAAGAACCCGCGGCAGGCGAACTTCGACGAGCAATACGCCGACTGCAGCGGGATGCCGATAAATGCCAGTGCCGAGCCGACGTTGACGATCTGGCCCCGGTCCCGCGGGCGCATCTTGGACAGCGCCGCCATCGTGCCCCACACCTGACCGAGGAACGTAACCTCGACAGCCCGCTGGAAGTCGGCCGGCTTGACCTCCCAGGCGGGAGCGAAGACGGTCGTCATGGCGTCGTTGACCCACACGTCGATCGGCCCCAGCTCCGCCTCGACCCGGGTCGCGGCACTGTCGACCTGATCGAACTGGGATACATCGGTCGGGATCACCAGCGCCCGAGTACCGGCGTTCTGGACTTCCTTGGCGGCCCCGTCGAGGCCGGCTTGGCCCCGCGCGAGCAGCGCTACGTCAAAGCCCCGCTTCGCGAAAGCGTGGGCAGTGGCCCGCCCCACGCCTGCGGAGGCTCCGGTGATGACGGCTACCTGGCCCATGTGTGCCTCTTTCTGATAGGTGGTCGATCCTTTCAGCGCGCCAGCCGCGTTTGCGTTGTTCGTAGACGGACCGCGACAGACGGTTTACGTGGTTTACGTGGCCACGAACCGAGCAGCAGATCGTATCCTGTGTCAAGGGTAACTACCGAAACCGGCCGGGACAGAGTTTACCCCTGAACAAGTGCAAGCATCGGCGATGCCCATGCCCAGCGATCGAAAGGAACGTGATGGCCACGCCACCCTCGGGTGAGCAGTTCGAGATCCGGAGCGGCTCCCAGCGAGCTACCGTCGTGGAAGTCGGAGGCGGTGTCCGGGAGTACGTGGTGGGGGAACGGCCGGTGCTCGACCCATATCCCGTCGGCGCCATGTGCGACGGCGCCCACGGGGCGCCGCTGATCCCGTGGCCCAACCGACTCGCGGACGGCACCTACCGCTTCGACGGCAACGACTACGGGGTCGCGCTCACCGAGCCCGAGAAGCGCAACGCCATCCACGGCTTCCTGCGCTGGCGCTCCTGGCAGGCCGTGGAGCAGGAGCCCAGCCGCGTGGTGATGGGGACCCGGCTGCACCCAATCATGGGCTATCCCTTCACCGTGGATGTCCGGGTGGCCTACGAGCTGGGCGACGAGGGTCTCGTCGTGGCCACGACCGCCACCAACCTGGGCGAGGAGGCCTGCCCCTACGGGGCCGGCCAGCACCCCTACCTCTCCCCGGGGCATGGCCGGATCGACGACTGCGAGCTGGAGCTCGGCGCCGGAGTGCGTATCCTGACCGAGAACGAGCGCCAGCTCCCCACCGGGACGGCGAGCGTTGAGGGGACCGACTTCGACTTCCGCGCGGACAGGCGCCTGGGTGAGCAGAAGCTCGACACGCCCTTCACCGACTTGGCCCGCGACGATGACGGCCGGGCCTGGGCGCGCCTGACTGCTCCGGACGGCAGCCGGGTGGAGCTGTGGGTGGATGAGCACTACCCGATCATCGAGATCTACACCGGCGACACCTTGAGCCCGGCTCGTCGGCGCCTGGGGATGGGGACCGAGCCCATGACCTGTCCCCCCAACGCCTTCCAGAGCGGGGAGGGGCTGATCCGCCTGGAGCCGGGGCAGTCGCTGTGCACCACCTGGGGCGTGCGCCTGGACCGCAGTTCGGCATGACGCCGATCGTGCGGCGGCCGGCGAGAGATCCACGGCAGACGGAGGCCCGGGCGGGTTTTGAGACCGGCTCTAAGCAGATTGGGAGTGCTCAGAAGCCTACGTTCAACGCACCGTGAGGGTCGCGTGGCCGAACGGTGGGTCTGGGTTTTCCTCGTTGCCCGATGACCGCGGCGCTCACGCGATAGGTGCCGGTGCACCAACCGCTGGTTCGGGGCACGATCCCGATCGTGATGTCTGCCCGCGGAGGTAGTTGCCGGTGAAGTTGTCGTGTCCGTACTTGGCGTTGCCACCATAATCGGGAGCGCATCCTGGATGCGGGCCACCGGTGACGACGAAGCGGTGAGACGCGCTGCTGATGAGGACCTTGAACGCGACGTTGAACACCGTGTGGCGGGAGCCGATCATCGGCGTCGCTCGCACGGGATTCGGAGTCGACGGATCACGCCCCGCGCGGCGGGACAGTGAGGTCCGCGCTTGAGGCTCGAGCCCCGGGACAATGCGGTTGAGGTCTTTCACCGGGCCGTGGCTGGCGAGTATCCGCCCGTCTGCGGCGTACTAGGAGACTGGTGTCGAATGGGTGGTGTGGGCGCTGGTCGGGCTCGCGGGAGCGCGGGCGGGCCGGCCGGCTGCGCGTGCTGAGCGTCAGGTTCCGGTCCGGTTTCGGGCGGTGAGGGTGGCTG
>JAABUX010000528.1_pt1 | contig 65106 bp, 58 predicted proteins | sample 5561851 | NCBI WGS metagenome assembly JAABUX01 (sample SAMN10711883, study PRJNA513361) | rock metagenome | isolation source: Antarctica rocks | place: Antarctica: Victoria Land, Richard Nunatak red sandstone | collected 2016-01-03
CCAGACGCCCTACGGACTGCTGGGTCTGCAACTCCCGGATCTGAGCTTCGGCGAGTTCCTGAAACTTGCCCCGGCGGAACTCCGCAACCAACTGTCCGCTCATCCTGTTACGCCGTGAGATAGTGCCAATTTGCAATTCTTGATGTCGAAGGATCTCCAGCTTTCGAAAGCTATACCCCGGGTGTCGCCTCCGACCGTCGGGATCGAGGTTGATCCTCCGGGTGGTCGGGGTCGGTCGGGTCAAGCCCGGGGCCGAGCCACCCCTTTGACCGCCTGGGGCGCGGCGAAAAGTCGGGGCATCCGGCGACGGGCGACCCTGGCGAAACGAACCCAACGACCGAGTTTCTCCCCCCTCGACGACCGGAACACCCGGGAGCGGAACGAACCCAACTTGCCTCGAACCGTCCCGAGAGCCGCCGGGCGAAACGAACCCAATCGAGCCGTCTCGTCGCCCGACGAAACGAACCCAACGTCCCCGGCCATCGCCCGGCGAAACGAACCCAATGGGGCGCGCAACCAGCCGACAATATTCAAGTTGCGTTGATGCGGAGCCTTCAACAGTATCGTGGAAACCGAAGTTCATTAACCGGGTTTTCGAGAAAAATCCAAGGACGCTCAACCGACCCGGTCGCCGGTGCTTGGGTCGAACCAGGGCGCCCGATCGAGGTCGAGCTTCACGGCCACCGGATCGCCGACCCGGATCGTCGAGTGGGCCGGGATGCGGGCCGAGATCGAACTTGAAGCCAGTCGAAGCGTCGCCGTCATCTCATGGCCGGAAGGTTCGAGGCGATCGACCGTCGCCGAGGTGGACACCCAACCGGGTCGGTCGATTTCCGACCCGCCTGAATTTGGGGCGATGGCCACTTGCTCGGGTCGAAGTCCGAGGTCGACCGTCTCGGCCGCAAAGTTGGCCAAGGTGACTCCCGCGATCGACAAACGGTGGACATGCCAGGGGTTATGCAATCCCACGGGTTCGATTCGGATCGAGTCGAGCCCGCCGCTCGACACGGCGCATGGGATCATCGCCATCGGCGGCTGGCCGAAGAACCGGGCGACGAATCGGTTCTTCGGGGCGTCGTAAACTTCGAGGGGGCGGCCGACCTGGACGACCCTCCCGGAATCGACCACCGCGATCCGGTCGGCCAGGGCGAGGGCTTCGGCCTGGTCGTGGGTGACGAGGATCATGGTCGCGGAAAGTTGGCGGTGGAGGTCGGCGATCTCGGCGCGGATCGAGGCGCGGAGCGGGGCGTCGAGGCCGGAGAATGGCTCGTCGAACAGGAACAAGCTCGGCCGGAGGACCAAGGCCCGGGCCAGCGTGACCCGCCGCTTCTGACCGCCCGAGAGCGTGGTCGGGCTTCGCTTCAAGGCGTCGGTCAGCCCGAGCATGTCGACCGTCGCGTTGACGCGGTGCCGAATCTCGTCGCGACCGACCCGCCTGGCCCGGAGGCCGAAGGCGATATTATCGAACACATCCAGGTGCGGGTAAACCACCGCGTCCTGGAACACCATCGCCAAGCCCCGGTCCCTGGGCGGGAGCCCGTCGATCCGCCGACCCCCCAGGTGGATCGAGCCCGAGTCGAGCGACTCCAACCCGGCGATGAGGCGGAGCAAGGTGCTCTTGCCCGACCCCGACGGCCCGACGACGACGAACATCTCGCCGCCCTCGACCACGAGGTCCACCCCCCTCGCGGCGGCGATCCCGCCTCGGTAGGTCTTCTCGACCCCTCGGAGTTCGAGCCTCGCCAAAGTCCGACCCCTTCCAGACTAAGAACCAAGCCCGAGCCGCTTGCGATGGTACGCCAACCGCTGGTCGACGTCCATCCGGGCGAAGTCGGGGCGGCCGTCACGGAACTGGGGGATCGCGGGCTGCTCGGGCTTGGCGGGGACCACCTTCGCCGAGATTACCTTGCCGCCTCCGTCGCATCCACAACCGCAACCCGCCTTGCCGGGAGCTTCCGCCCGAGACGGCGGGACGGACACGACGGTCTTGGTCCCTCCGTAGCTCATGCTGGCCATGCTTTGCGGCTTGAGGTCGTCTTCGAGCGGTCGATGAGGCTTGATCCCGAGCTTGCCGAGCACGGCATGATAGGCTTTGACCGCTTCGGCCGGGTCGATCACGCCGTCGACGATCAGGCGGAGGAACTGGATGAAGGCGAGCTGGTTCTCGGCCTGGTTGATCTTCCGGCCATAAAGCGCGACCTTGGCCCCATATTTTTGGGCGTCGGCGAGGAGCTGGAAGGCGTCTCGGGTGGTCCCGGCGGAACCCCCCAGGATGCCGACGACGAGGTGGGGGTCGTAGCGGACCAGTTCTTCCATCGCCTTGGGGCCGTGGTAGACGATCTTGAGGAACGTCGGGCGACCGGCGGGAGCGACCCCGGCGAGCATCCGGGCGATCATGTCGTTGAGGTAGTGCGGCAGGACGGCGGGGTCGACCGCGCCCGGGACGTTGGGGTCGAACACTTCGAGGAAGTAGCGGAAGTGCTTCCGCTCGGCCTCGGCGCGGAACTCGTGGAACCGTTCGAGGGTGGCGTGGTCCGCCGCCAGGTCGTTGTTGAAGGTGACGCTGTACAAGCCCAGATCCGCGCCCAAGGCCCGCTCGTCGTCGCGGCAGTCGAGGTGGCCGCACTGGATGTGGTCGAGGCTGGCGGATCGGAACGGCCGGGCGGGGCTTTCGGCGTAGCGCGAGCCTCGGGCGATGTGGACGTCGGTGGTGTCGTTGGCGCGGGCGGCGGGGGTGACGTGCGAGTGGTCGAAGTTCCGGTCTCGAATCGTGAGGGCGTGGTTGGTGTGCGCCGACATGAGCATGATGTCGACGACCCCTTGGTCGACGATGCTCCGGATCTGATCGCGGTACTCCTCCAAAGTCTTGAACCGGGTTTCGCCGGGGTGGGATTCGGGCGAAAGCCCCGGGGCGCCGATCCCGAAGGCCATGTCGGCGTCCTTGGCGTCGGCGAGGATGAACTCGCGAGCGCCCGAGGGGTCGGCGTGGATCGCGGCGAGCTTGCGGTCGAGCGACTTGATCACAAGTTTCCCCCTTGCCCCGAGATCGTCACCTTCGACCGGGAAGCTGGGCCGGACCCATTGCCGCCCCCCATCGTCACCCGGACCGGCGCGTTCGGCCTGGCGGGCGGAGCGGCCCCGACGCCGATCGGCGCCCCGGCCTTGGCGGCGTTGGGGTTGGCCTTGAGCACGAGGTCGATGGTCTCTCGGAGGACTTGCCCCGAGTGCTGCAAGCCGCTCAGTTCTTTCGGCCAGAGTTCGATCTCCAGTTGAGCCTCGACCCCCCGCCGCCCCACGACGGTCGGGACCGAGATGCAAACGTCGCGCATCCCGTAAGTCCCGCTCACCAGGCTGGCGACCGGCAAGATCCGCTTGCGGTCCAGCGCGACGGCGTGGACGACCTCGCGGATCGCCAGACCCACGGCGAACCCCGCCCCGCCTTTGAGCTTGATCACCTCGGCCCCCGAGCCTCGGGTCTTGGCGAACAGGGCGTCGGCGGTGGCGGATGTCCACCCCGGGAACTTGTCCAAGGGCATCCCCGCCGCCTGGGCCGCCGACCAGATCGGGACCATGCTGTCGCCATGCTCGCCGAGGATCGTCGCCGTGACCTGCGTCGGCGGGAGCTTCAAGGCGTCGGCGATCAGGCTCCGGAACCTCGCCGAGTCGAGTTGCGTCCCCAGGCCGATCACCTGCCCCGAGGGCAAGCCAAGCTGCTTGGTCGCCAGGTAAGTCAAGACATCGACCGGGTTCGACACCACCAGAACAATCGCCGAGGGCTTCGGCCCCGCGCCTTTGACCTCCCGCAAGATGTTCAAGAAAAGCTCGACGTTGCGGTTGATCAGGTCCAACCGGCTCTCGTCCGGCTTCCGCCTCAACCCGGCGGTGATGCAGATGAAGTCGCTCTCGGGGATGCTCATAGCATAATCCGTCGCCCTGATCCGCTGGTCCGCCGCGATCGAAGCCCCATGAAGCAGGTCCAAAGCCTGACCCCGGCAAAGGTCCCCCGCCACGTCGATCAGGTCGATGTCGCTGACCACGCCCCCACACTGCAAGGCATAACCCGCGCACGACCCGACCAGCCCGCCCCCACCGATGATGCTGACTTTCATTGACACCACTCCATTCAAAAAGAGGCGAAACTTGGCCCGACTGGAACGGGATAAATCACGACCACTCAAGCCCCCTTGGCGGGTGCGGGGGCCGTCGCGGGGATCGGTTCCGGGATTGGCGGCGGGACGAGGACGCCGGTCGCCTGCAAGATCCCGAAGACGAACGACAGCATCCCGACGACGATCCCGACGTAGCCCAGCCCTCGCGAAAGGCCGGCGTTGGGGCGCTCGGGGTGGAGGCGGCCGGTGGCGAGGTTGCCCACGCCGATCAAGGCGAACACGAGGCCGAATGGAATCAAGATCATCGAAGAATCCTCATCATCGCGAGTCGCCCGCTTCAAATTCGGTGGGGTAGCTGCTGACCTCGAAACCCGCCCCGATTCGGCTCGCGAAGGCGACCAGTTCCCGAGGGAGGCGGACCGACGTGGTGTAAGTGTCGTACATGATTCCGACACCTATCGACACTTCGAGATCGCCCGATGAAGCCAGCGGGGCGACCTCGGGAGAGAGCCTCGATAGGCTCGCGATCAGGGATTCGCCGTGAGCTTCCATCGTCGCCTCATCCCCCGCGCCCGAGTCGAGCCACCAGAAGTTGTCGAGGTAACACCGATCTCCCCGACCTCCAACTTCCCGTTGATTATGGCCACCGCTCGGCTCGACGCCCATTAGGCGGGTGATCTCGACCATGTTGATCGATCGCGACCCGACGTAGATCGAGACGATGTATTCTTTCATACCCCGCCGGAGATCCCCGAAGCGTAGCCGCCGTCTTTGACGGCGGTCGAGCCGTTGGACGACCCGTTCATAACCCGCATCACCTGGTCGGTGATCATCTGGACCATCTGGTCCATCGACTCGCCCGATGGGGCGGGTGCCGGGGCGGGCTTGCTCGGGGCGGGGGGGTGTTGCAGTTTGGGGGGGATGAAGGCGCGGTGCTCGGGGTGGAAGTCGGTGTAGCCGTCTCGGAACAGGCTGTTGCCGCAGAGGTCGCAGTTTTCGAGGCCCTTTTCGAGGCGGACGTCGCGGATTCCGAGCGCGGGCTTGATCTTGATTAGCTCGGCGGCTTTGGTGTCGTCGTAGTAGTTCACCCGGCCGATCTGCTTGGTCAGGATCAAGATCCGGCAGTAGGCGTCGATGATCTCGGTCTTGAAGTAGGCGTCGGTGAGGTCGGTCCCGCAGGTGATCGTCCCGTGGTTGGCCAGGAGGATGACGTCGGTGTCCTTGACGTAGGGGATCACGGTGTCGGCGAACGCCTGGGTCCCGGGAGTTTCATAGGGGGCGATGGCGACCTCGCCCAAAAAGACCTCGAACTCGGGCATGGTGCATTTGGGGATCGGCTCATGAGCGACGGCGAACGCCGTGGCGTGCGGCGGGTGGCAGTGGACGCACGACTTGATGTCGGGCCGGGTCTTCATGATCGTCAGGTGGAGCAAGATTTCGCTCGACCGCTTCCGCTTGCCGGAAACCTGCTTGCCGTCCATGTCGACGATGCAGAGGTCGTCGGGCTTCATGAACCCTTTGGACACCCGGGTCGGCGTGCAGAGGACGCGGTCGTCGCTCAGGCGGAAACTGATGTTGCCGTCGTTGGCGGCGGCGAAGCCCTTGTTGTAGACCCGTCGACCGATCTCGCACATCTCCTCGCGGAGCTTCCATTCGCTCATCAGGTTGCCGGTGGACATTGGCGGACTCCCATCGAAAGAATGACAAATCGCAGGATTGCAGATTGCAAAAAGATTCAATTAGAGGTTGATTCGGTCGATCAGGGCGGCGGTGTAGGCGTCGACGGGCTTCTTGGTCGGGAGGAAAGGGTTGGCGGCCTCGCCCCCTTCGCTGAGGGCGATCCAGGCGCCGGGGCTGGCGCCGAGGTCGTCGAAGGCGATGACCTCCTCGCCTCGCTTGTTCGAGTCGCCCGCCAGGGCCTCGCGAGGGAGGGGCAGGGCGATCACGAACCTCGCCCCCTGGAGGCTGGGGTGGACCTGGGTGAGCGTGACCCGACCGATGACCTCGGCGATCCTCATCGCGTGCCCTCCGCTTCGAGCCAGCCGGGTGGGGCGGGGGCGCCCCCTCGGCGGAACCGCTCGGCGATCTGCTTGAGGAGGTGGATCGACCGCGAGGCCGGTTCCACCACGACCACGTTCGCGCCGAGGTGGCGGACGGCGCGGGCGGTCGAGTCGAGATCCACGACGCCGGCCGCGCGGACCCCTTCCACTCGGTTGGCCCGCCAGGCGGCCACCGACGCTTCGTCGGCCAGGACCAGGGCGCCTCGCCCCTCGCCGTCGACCACCCACTCGGCGGCGGCCTCGGTGCTGGAGGCGATCTCGAACCAGTCCGACCCGTCGAGCCAGTGGCGGCGAAGCGACTCGATCAAACCCACATTCCGGGTTGATTCGATCGCGAACCCCCACTCGCCCCTACGTTGAGTCCTGGCCAGGATCGATTCGCGCCCCGACACGATTTTGACGGAAACCCGCCGTTTCTTGAGGAGGTCCAGGGCCATCGGCGTGACCACCGTCCCGGCGAGGACGCGGACCTCATCTCGGTCGATCATTGCCTCGGCTTGCCTGAGCCCGAGCAAGCGGTCGTTGAAGACTTCGGATGGGTGATGCCGGCCGTTGCGCGCGGCTTCTCGACCAAGCCCCCGATGAACGGGCCTCGTCCACTCCGCCAGGACGGCCAGGACCGCCGCGTTGACCTCCGAGGCCGTGTGACTCATCGGTCGGGAAGCCCCATGATGAACCATCGACCCGGCGAGTTCCGGCCCACCTGTTCGCCCAGGAATTTGCCGTCGCTCGACACGAGGACCTCGTCCCCCCGCCTGGCGCCGATCCGGTCGAACGCCAGGACCGGCTCGCCGTCAACGCGGCCATCCACCCCGGTCAACTGGACGACGAGCAACCGCTCACCGTTCAAGCTGGGGTGCTTGACCGTCATCGTCGCCGAACCGATCACGAGACCGAGTTGCATGATGACTCCCAAAGATTTTTAGCCACGGATGGAACACGGATAAGATTAAAAAAGATTTTTCCGATCCGTGTTTCATCCGTGTTCCATCCGTGGCTAAACCTTTCAGACGAAACGCATCGAACCCACCACCGCCGTCCGGCGCTGGCGGCAGAAGGTCAGGGGTGTGGTCAAGCCTTCTCCGGTCGGCCCGGCGATCGAGAACGATAAGGTTCCTTCGCCTCCCAGGCCGAGGCCGGCGACGCTCGGGCCGTTGACGACGAACACGGTGCAGTCCATCTTCTTGCCCATCCGGCTCATCACCGAGGTGTCGCGCGAGTGCAGGATCGCGGTGTGGCCGTAGCCGTGCTCGGAGGCGAACGCCAGGTCGATGGCCCGGTTGACGTCGGGGACGCGGACGAACGGGATGAACGGCATCATCTGCTCGTGCTCGACGAACAGGTGATCGGCGCCGGTCTCGCCGAAGACGATCTCGGTCCCTTTGGGGACCTCGACCCCCGCGTGCCGGGCCAGGATGGCGGCATCTCGACCGACCAGGTCTTTGTTGACTTGGAAGTGGCCGTCAGGCGCCTTGGTGAACGCCTTCTGCGTCAAGGTCTCGATCTGAGACGCGCTCAGACGATAGCCGCCGAGGCGGCCGACCGCCTCCATCAGCTTGTCGAACACGTCGGACACCGCGAAGACCTGCTTCTCGCCGATGCAGAGCAGGTTGTTGTCGAACGCGGCTCCGGTGATGATCGACTTCGCCGCAAGCTCGATGTCCGCCGTCGAATCCACCACCACCGGCGGATTGCCCGGCCCGGCGACCACCGCCCGACGCTTGCCGGCCAAGGCGGCGCGGGCGACGGCGGGGCCGCCGGTCACGACCAGGAGCTTGACCCCCCGGTGGTCGAACAGGGCGGCGGCGGATTCCAAGGTCGGCGTCTCGATGATCGTGATCAGGTCATCCAGCCCGATCGCCTTCTTGATCGCCCGGTTGAACCGGCGGACCCCCTCGGCGGCGACCTTGGCGCCCGAGGGGTGGGCGTTGACGACCACCGTATTCCCGGCGGCGAGCATGTTGATCGCGTTGCCCGCCAGTGTGGGCAAGCTGTGCGTGACCGGAGTGATGGCGCCGATGACCCCGAACGGGGCGTAGTCGGTCAAGGTGATCCCGTCGTCGCCCGACCAGTTGTCGGTCCGGAGATACTCGACCCCGGGCGCCCGGGGGATGGCGTCCCTCAGTTTGGCGATCTTGTGATCCAACCGGCCGATCCCGGTCTCGTCCAGCTCCATCTTGCCCAGCTCGTCGGCCTGGTCGACACAGATGCCTCGGATGCAAGCGACCGCCTTCTTGCGGCAGGCGAGCGGGCGCTTCCGGTAATGCTCGAACGCGGCGGACGCGGCTTGCACCGCGGCGTCGGCGGTGGGGTAGACCCCGTCGGTCCCCGAAGGCTTGTGGCCCGAACCGTTCGACGAGCCGCCGGTCCCCATCTGGTTCAGCACCTGCTGGACGACGCTCCTGATCAGGTCTTCGGTCATTTCCATCGGAGAATCCCGTCGCGTTCGAAGGGTTGGAGGGTCGTTTGGATCGAATGGGGTTGGTTCACGAGTCGCGGGTCGAAAAGATCGTCCGGCCTTCCACGTCCACCGTGTCGACCAGGCCGATGATCACCGCGTCGATGGGCAGCTTCTCGGTTTCGGGGGTCAACCGGGCGCTCGACCCTTGGCAGACCAGGACCATCTGGCCCACGCCCGCCCCCAGCGCGTCGACCGCGACGAACGTCCGACCCGTCGGCATGAGCTTGTCCTTGCCCGCCTCGTCGACCCGGTAAGGCTCGACGATCAGGAGCTTGTGCCCGGTCATCGACGCCACCTTTTGCGTGGCCACCAGGCTCCCGGTCACTCGGGCGACGAACATCGGGCGAGGCTCCTTCAAATCAAAGCTTTTAGCCACGGATGGAACACGGATGGGAAAAAAGAATTGTCTATTCTGATCCGTGTTCCATCCGTGTTCCTTCCGTGGCTAAGGATCTTGTTTGCCCCGCGAGGAGATCGCGGGCCTGGCGGGCGACGACAATTTCTTCGTTGGTCGGGATCGTCCAGAGGGCGACCCTCGAATCGCTCGACGAGACGATGCGTTCGGCTTGGCCGGTCTGGTTTTTGGTGGGGTCGAGTTTGATCCCGAACCAGTCGAGGTCTCGGCAAACCCGCTCTCGGATCAAAGTCGAGTTTTCGCCGATCCCGCCGGTGAAGACGACCGCGTCGGCCCCGCCGAGTTCGACCAGGTAGGCGCCGAGGTAGTGGCGGACCGAGGCGACGAAGACGTCCAGTGCCAGGTTCGCCCGCCCGTGGCCGGCCTGGGCGGCGGCTTCGATGTCGCGGAGGTCGTTGCCCGAGCCGCCGACCCCGAGCAACCCCGAGCGGTTGGCCAGGGTGTCGAGCACTTCTCCGAGCGAAAGGCCGGTGCCCTTGAGGATCGCGGGGAGGGCGAAGACGTCGAAGTCGCCGACCCGGTTGTTTTGCGGTAGGCCGGATTGCGGGCTCATCCCCATCGAGGTGGCGACGGATTTTCCGCCTCGGATGGCACACAGGGACGAGCTGCCGCCGAGGTGACAAGAGATCAACTTGAGGTCGTCTCGGCCCAAGATTTCGGCCATCCGACCGGCGATGTAGCGGTGGCTGGCGCCGTGGAAGCCCCATCGGCGAACCCCATGAACCGTGGCCCACTCATCGGGGATGGCGTAGCGTTGGTTGGCCTCGGGGATGGTCCGATGGAAGCCGGTCTCGAACGCGGCGACCAGCGGCAAGCCGGGGAACCGCTCGCCGAGCATCCGCATCGCCTTGACGTAGGGCGGGTTGTGCGCCGGGGTGACGTCGGCGAACGCTTCCATCGCTTCCAACACGGCTTGCGTGACGACCTGGACGCCCGAGACGTCCTTGGCGTGGACGGTCTTGAAGCCGATGGCGGCGACTTCGCTAGCGTCCTTGAGGACGCCCGAATCGGGGTCGGTGAGGGCTTCGAGGCAGATCCCGACGGCGTCGCCGTGGTCGAGGACGGGTCGAACTTCCTCTTTATCGCCGGTCGGGAGTACCGTCGTGACCTTGGCCCGGTCCGACCCGATCCGCTCGACAGCGCCTCGGGCGAGCAAGCGTTCGACGCCCCCACCAGCGGTATCGGCGAGGTCGTAGAGCCGATACTTGAAGCTGGTGCTGCCGAGGTTGGCGACGAGGATCTTCATCGGCTCAGGCCCCTCCGCCGAAGGCCGCGAGGACCTGGCTGCCGGGGCGGGGGATGACGTGCGCGGCCTTGAGTTCGCCGACGCGGGCCACCGCCTCGGCCCCGGCTTCGATCGCGGCTTTGACGCTGCTGACGTCGCCTCGGATCATCACGCTGACGATCCCGCCGTCGAGCTTGATGATCGAGCTGGCCAACTCGACGTTCGCCGCCTTGAGCATGGCGTCGACGGCGGTGATGATCCCGACCAAGCCTTGCGTTTCGATCAGACCCAGGGCACCGTTCATGAGGGTATTGCCTTGCAACAAAAGTGCGAGCCGTCCCAAAAATCATTGCAAATGACAGATTGCAAATTGCAGATCGGAGAAGTCGAGAATTCTGGAATTTCCTATCTGACGATTTCTCATCTGCAATTTGCAATGTGCTATCTGCAATTTGCGATTTGTCATTCAACGCGGATCAGCCCAGGAAGGTCCGCAAGACGGCTTCGTCGGGGCGGGGGATGACGTGGGCGCTGACGAGTTCGCCGACCCGGCCGGCGGACTCGGCCCCGGCCTCGACGGCGGCCCGGACGCTCCCGACGTCACCCCGGACCATCGTCGTGATGTAGGCCGCGCCGATCCCGACCCGGCCGACGAGCGACACGTTGGCCGCTTTGAGCATGGCGTCGGTCGCTTCGATCATCGCGACCAAGCCTTTGGTTTCGATCAGGCCCAAGGCGTCGCCGGTCGACCCGCCGTGCGTCCCGACGCCCGTTCCTCGATGCGTGGCGATGGCCATGATGCTTTATGCTCCGTTGCCGGTGGTGGAGGGGAGGGGTTTGGCCGCCGGGGCGGGCTTGGTGAACGACAACACGGCGGGCAGGTCTTCGTGAGGCCGGGGGATCACCTGGACGCTGACGACCTCGCCGATCCGGCTCGCCGCCGCGGCGCCCGCGTCGACCGCCGCCTTGACCGCCGCCACGTCGCCCGAGACGAACGCCGTGACCAGGCCCGAGCCGATCTTGTCCCAGCCGACGAGGTCGACGTTCGCCGCCTTCAACATCGCGTCGCACGCTTCCACCAGCGCGACGAACCCCTTGCACTCGATCATCCCCAAGGCTTCCACGTTCGGACTCGCCATCTCGGCCCCTTTCGACGGTGAAATAGGAAGAGCAAATCAATTTGAACCACGGATGAAATACGGATAGATCCTTTTTTCAGACTCTTATCCGTGTTCCATCCGTGGCTAAATATCTCTGTGAGTTGTCATGCCTTGGACAGTATGACCTTGGTCGCGTGGGTCAGGTCGCAGCAGTTGGCCTCGTCGGTGTCGATGTGGACTTCGAGCTTCCAGTCGGGGTGGGTCCGGACGAGCAAGCCTTCCAAGGCCGTCGGGCAACTCCCCTCGACCCGGAGGTTCATCCGGTCCTTGGCCTTCACGCCGTAGAACTCGGCGTCCTTCGGCCCCATGTGGACGTGGCGTTCGGCCTTGATGACCCCTTTTTGGAGGACGAGGCTCCCCTTGGGACCGATCAGGAGGCAGCCGGGGGTCCCCTCGATGTCGCCGGAAAGGCGGACCGGGACCTCGATCCCCAGGCTGATCGCGTCGGTCAAGGACAGTTCCACCTGCGAGAATGCCCGACAAGGGCCGAGGATTCGGATACCGGGGATCATCCTTTGGCGAGGGCCGACCACGGCGATCGTCTCGTTCGACGCGAAATCGGTGTCCTGGTAGAGCCGCTTCATCGGCGACAACTGGTATCCGGGACCGAACAGCACGTCGACATCGGCCTGGGTCAGATGCGCATGCCTCGCCGAGATGTTGACGACCAGGTTGGGCCGATGGCCCGAGTCGGCCAAGCCCCCGGCCTGACGTTCGAGGATCGAGCGGACCAGTCGTTCCACCTGGTGGCGGTCCAGCGTGTTGGGATTGGTGGCGATGCTCATGCTTCGGTGATCCTCGATCCGTTGACGGGGGCGCGAGGCGTGGGACTCGCCGCGGTCGGCTCCAATTCGGCCAGGTGGACCGTCACGCCCGCCGCTTCGAGCATCGCTCGGTCGAGGTCGCCGATCCCGGGGTCGACGACCAGGTCGTCGACCTCGTCGAGGCCGCACAAGAAGGCGAGCGACAACCGGCCGAACTTCGAGTGGTCGGCGACGATGGTCACTTCCTGGCCGCACGCCATCATCTGCCGCTCGGCCTCGACCAGGAGGAGGTTCGAGTTGTACAGACCCTCGGCCACGATCCCGCCGGCGCCGAGGATGGCGCGCCGGACCCGGATGTTCCGCATGGTGGCCACGGCGAGCGGACCCAGCGCGACGCCGGTCCGTGGGTAGACGTAGCCGCCGATCAGGATCAGGTCCATCTCCTTGCAACTCGCGGCAATCTGGGCGATCGGCAAGCTGTTGGTGACGATCTGGACCGGTCGGCCGAGCAAGGCCCGGGCGACTTCCAGCGTCGTGGTCCCGCCGTCGAGCAGGATCGTGTCGCCGTCCTCGATCAAGGCGGCGGTCGCGCGGCCGATCGCCCGCTTCTCCGCCGTGGCCGTCGAGGTCCGGTCGTCGAAGGCGGGTAGGGGGGGCATGACCTGGGCCTCCGGCTCGACCAACATCGCCCCGCCATGAGTCCTCCGGACCGACCCGGCCAGGTCCAAGGCTTCGAGGTCTCGCCGGACCGTGCTCTCGGATACGCCCAGGGACTTCACCAGCTCATCGAGCGTGGCGAACCCCTGGCGGGCGATCCGATCCAGCAGCAGGCGTCGTCTCGATTCGGCGAGCATCACGGTTTTTCTCGGTCGGGCCGCACAACCCTCAGCAACAGTCTTCCCTACCGGTCATTATCTGTCAAGAACCTCCCGACCAAAGCCGAATGATTTTGGCCGATTTCCTTCAAACCTTCATCAAAGCTGAAAGTCCAAGCATATGGCGCACCTCCCGAATCCGGGAGAACTCGACCGATGTCGCGGGGCTTGGTAGACTGGATTTCACCAAGTTCAACGAAGGAGCGATCCGTGCCCGAATTGCCCGAAGTGGAAACGATGGTCCGAGGTCTCAAGCCGGTCCTCGAACGGAGGCGGATCGCCGAGGCGACGGTGGTCGACCCATTCTTGCTCCAAGGTTGCACCCGCGAGGAGTTCGAGCGCCAGGTGAGTGGTTCCGAGGTGCGAAGCGTGACCAGGCGCGGCAAGTGGGTCGTCATCGACCTGACCTCCGACCAGGGAACCATCGTCATCCAACCGAGGATGACGGGAGGATTTCGGCTCGCCGAACCCGACCGCCCCGAACACATCCGAGTGTTGTTCGACCTGGGCGAGCCGGGCAAAGCCGTCTGGTTCTGCGACCCGAGGCGGCTGGGCAAGGTGGCCTGGTACCCCGACGAACCGAGCGCCGAGGCCGCCTTCGCCCGCTCGCACGGCCCCGATGCCCTGGTGATCAAGGCGGACGACCTCGCGGGTCGACTCGCCCGGACGACCCGAGGGATCAAGCCGACCTTGATGGATCAGAAGGTCCTGGCCGGGATCGGCAACATCTACGCCGACGAGGTCTTGTTCCGGTCGAGGATTCATCCCGAACGCCCCGCGTCGACCCTGAGCCTCGCCGACGTCGAGCGGCTCCACGCCGCGATCGGGTCGGTCCTGGCCGAGGCGATCTTGGCCGAAGGGTCGAGCTTCGACGCCGGGTATCGGACCGTCCTCGGCCTCGAAGGCGGCTTCCTGGCGCGGAATGCGATGTATGGCCGGGGGGGGCAGCCTTGCCCGGGGTGCTCGGGGCCGGTCAGCAAGGTCAAGATCGCCGGTCTGATCGGCCGACCCACCCATTATTGCCCGACCTGCCAGGTCCTCGACGGGGGGACGACGACGGTGGTGATCGTGGCCGCCACCGATCCGGCCCCGAACAAGCCTTCCAGGAAGAAGCGCAAGGGTTGATCACGGCGGCGATCCGTCTGGTCGAAGAGGAAGGCATCGGTTAGTCTGGCGCGCGGGATGAGGCTGTTCAGAGAAATGGAGTCGCGATGTCGTACCGGACCTTCAAGCACCTGCTGGGCGAGACCAGCCTGGAGCGGAAGTGCCGATTCATCTTCGGCGGCGGGATCTTCGCCCTGGTGACGACCAGCTTCTACTTCTACGGCCAGAAGACCGAGAAGCTCCTGATGGCCCAGACCACGCAAACGGCGCGGCGATTGGTGAATCCGACCATCAAGGATATCCACTACAAATCGAAAAACTTCGTCTCGCGCAACACCCTACATTGGTTCGACGAACTCACCGAAAGCTTTAAGCGGGAAGACGACCTGCCCGATTATGACGGGCGGATCATCGACCCCTACTTCGTCAAAGAAGCCGAGGTCCCCGGCGAGAAGGTCGAGGACAAGAGCCCCCGCGACTCGTTCGAGAAGGACGCCCTGGGGCGCTTCCTCCGATCGGCGGGAGATCCGCCGTCCAAGAAGCCGTACACCTTCGGCGACGGGTCATCGATGGAGGAATGGCGAACCCTCCCTGGGAAGACCGAATATCAGTACGCCCAAGCTGTCCTGTATAAGCCGGAGTGCGTTGCCTGTCATAGCAACACCGGCAACGGTTATCGAGCCTCGGCCAGCGGCAAGATGGTCGAGATCAAGGCGGGCGACCTCGCCTGCGTGGCGATCATCCACCTGCCTCTGAAGCAGATCAACAGCGACATCAACCAGAACCGAGCGATCCTGATCTCCTCGGCGCTGGTGACGGCGATCGTGGCGATGTTCGCGTCGTATGCGATCGTCCGCTACGTCATCGTCAAGCCGGTCAAGCACTTGCGCGACGTTTCCGACGCCATCGCCGCCGGCAAGCTCAACATCCGGGCGCAGATCCAGACCGGCGACGAGTTCGAGGAGCTTTCGCACGCGTTCAACCGGATGCTCCACAACCTGGTGGCGATGCAGCAAGAGCTGCGCGACGTCAACCACGACCTCGACCGCAAGGTCGACGAGCTGGCGCAGGCGAACCTCGCCTTGTTCGAGATGAACCGGCTCAAGAGCGACTTCCTCGCCACGATGAGCCACGAGTTGCGGACCCCGCTCAACTCGATCATCGGCTTCTCCGAGGTGTTGTCCGGCTCCGACCAGCTCAACGACCGCCAGAAGCGCTACGCGGCCAACATCCAGACCTCGGGCAAGATGCTCCTGGGGATGATCAACGACATCCTCGACCTCGCCAAGATCGAGAGCGGCAAGATGGAGGTCCAGACCGAGGACTTCTCGATCCGGGACGTCTGCGAAGCCCTCGCCGCGCTGGCCCGGCCGATCGCCGACCGCAAGAACATCGACCTCGAATGTCGGCTCGACGAGGCGATCCCCTTGCTCCGCCAGGACCCCGGCAAGCTCCGGCAGATCTTGTACAACCTCCTGTCCAACGCCATCAAATTCACCCCCGACGGCGGCCGGGTCTCGCTCAAGGCGCATGTCGAGGGGCGGATGGTCGTCCTGTCGGTCGCCGACACTGGGATCGGGATCGCCGAGGAAGACCGCGAGAAGATCTTCGAGAAGTTCCGCCAGGCCGGCCACCCCGGCCAAGGCGACGTCTTGACCCGAGAACACCAGGGGACCGGGCTGGGCCTGTCGATCGTCCGCGAGCTGGCCAAGCTCTTGGGCGGCGACGTCCACCTCGAAAGCCGACCCGGCCAGGGGAGCACCTTCACCGTCAAGATCCCCATGCAACTCCCCGGCAACCGCAAGTTCGAGGTCAACCTCTCCGACGAGCGGATCGACCTGACCAAAGCCCGAAGGGTCGACGCCCGGGTCTCGATGAGTCCCCTGGGCTTGGTCGCCACGGAGGCGGGCAAGGGGAGTTAACGCGGCGTCCTTATTTCGGTCGCGAGAAATAACCGAGCGTCCACCCGGTCAGAGCCACGATGATCGAACTGATCAATGCCCAGAGACGTCGGCCCCACTCGTCTTTTTGCTTCTTGACCTCGTCTTGCCACCTTTTCAGCTCATCCAGCTCTTTTCGAGCGATCGCCAAGTCGATCTTGAGCTGGTCCACTGAGCCGAACCCGTCCTTCCAGCCACGAAGGTCTTTGAGTTGGTGTTCGAGGACCGCGAGCGACCTGCCGCTTGACCCAACTTCCCGGGCGAGGTCCGCCTTCTCCGAAGTAATCCCGTTGAATTGACCTTTGAGCGCTTGGACCTGTTGTTCGAGGGATGCCACCAGTTTGGTCAGGTCGTCGACTTTGTCCTCCAGCGTTTTGCTCGGCATCTCAAGTGATACCCTTCGTGCCCGTGAGATTCTTTAATTGCTCCGCGATTCGAAGCCCAAGAAGGTCTCCCCAGATTTTGTAGAGCCGAGTTTTGAGTCGCGTCGGTTGATCAAACTCGTTAAGTGCGAAGGAACCGCTGACGGTCCCGGTGAAATCGGACAGTTTTAAGAGGATGACCGGTTGGCCTTGACCGTCTTCTCCCAGATTCCAATCGACCGACACCTCCGCTCGCGCCGGGCCGAGGACTTCGTCGAGCAACATCTCGGCCATCTCGACCCGACGACGAACCTCCAGGTTTCGATTCACCGCATGGCGGATGATCGTCGCGGAAGCCCCTGCACGTATTTGCCCCGATCCTGTGGACCGAGAAAATTTGATCTTCCGCACGGCGTCAAGGAGACAAGTGATGAAATCAGGTAGGATTTCGGTAGGTTGCACACCATGCGTGATGAGGTTGCGGACGTGCATGGCTTGTCGAATTTTCGCCCCTTCGATCGGATCGATCAAACCCCGGGCCGCAAGCTCTTGAATCAGAACCGCCGAGGTTCGCCTTTCGGCCCGATGATCGCTTTGAAGAACTTCTCTGGCGGCCGCCTCGAAAGCCATCGCGGCCATCAACAAAGCGGCACGCCGGGTTTCCGGCATGAAAAGTTTCTTCGCCTCCGCGAGGAGCGTAAGGCTGTCGTCATCGCCCCTCGTTCCCGAAGCCACGATCACCGGCTCTGCCTCTTGACCAACCTGTCTTTGCATCACGATCGCGATGATCTCGTCGGCTTTGGTTGCGATCAGGTCGACTTCGGGGATCTCCGAAAAAGGAGCAAGCTCTGTGTGGGGTTGGACAGCGACCGTGTAGCCGTCTCTCCGGTATTGATCGGAGACCGCTTGAATCGCTTCGGTTTCAGTCAAGGTCCGTCCCCCTCTCGCTGTCCCAATTGGTCGATCGGACTCGATTCTACCTTGAATCGAGAACTCCTCGCAAATCGCTTCGCTTCGGTGACGGCCATCCGTCTCATCCTGGCGGCAAAGCCTACGCTTCGGTCCCCGAATCGACCGAGGCAACCGCTCTTCGAGGTCCGGTTTCGAGCCGGACCGGGGCCATCGGGCGGCCGTGGATCAGTTCGTCGAACTTGATGGTGGTGGTCCCTCCGGTCATCCGGCCGGCGGTCCGGTCGAAGCGGATTCGGGTGTCGAGGACCAGGAGGGCCGTGAAGCTCAGGGTCAACGCGCAGAACATCCACTCCATCCCCGACCGGAACGGCATGGGAAACCAGGGGGTCGACTGGACGCTGACCAGGCCCATCTGGATCGCGGTCAACCAGCCGAGGAAGCAGGTCCCGGCGATGATCAGGCAGAGGAAGAAGGAGATCACCCTGAGCCCGAGGTAGGCACCCAGCCAGAGTGCCAGGGTCACGCCCATCGCCTTGGTGGCGGTGGCGGTCCTGAGCGAGATCGCCACGCCTCCCGCCGCCATCAGGCCGCTCAGGCAGGCGGTTTCGGCCAGGTTCGTGGCGTACTCCCGGTTGCTCATCCCGTTGCAGAGCCAGGTGATGGTCCAGGCGATCAGGGCCGCCCCGATCAGCCAACGGAGGGCGTGAAGGCTGCCCCAGAGCTTGCCTCGGATAATCTCGCCGCCTTCGAGGGGGCTGGTCAACAAGGCGTCCCAGGTCCCCCGCTCGCGCTCCGAGGCGATCGTCACCCCGGCCCGGAGGCCGACCGCCCACTGGATCAGGAAGCCGATCACCACCGCCGACCCGCCGTACCAGTCCGCCAACCTCCCCACCGCCCCCGGCTCGACCACTCTGGAAACGCCGCCGACAACCACGAAAGCATCGGCGCGATAGGTGTCCCGGACCACCAGCGCGGCCAGGATCAGGCTCCCGATCGCGAGCCAAGCGATGAGGACCCCGCCGACCCAGCGGCCGACCCGACCCAGCGACCCCGCCCGCTCGACGTGGAGTTCCTTCCAGAGCATCGGCCGGGTCCCGACCGGCGGGACCCGGTTCCACCATCGTCGGTGGGCCTTCCGCTTCGGCTTCGATCCGTCGTTCAGGCAACTCGGTCGAAGCCGCCAGGCCGCCACGGCGAGGCCGAGCGCCCCCATGATGGCCCAGACCAGCGACGTCACCACCGCCAGGCTGATGCGTTCGCCCCAGACCAGGGGGATCAGGGCCAGGAACGGGTTGAACATCCCCCAGCCGACCGAATCCCAGAGGTCCGACCAGGCCGAACCCCCTGCCACCCCGGCGCCCAGCATCGGCGTGGCTCGGGAGTCGAACACCGGGCCGACGAGCAGGACGGCGTCGATCAGGTAGATCAGGAGCAATGCGTCGCGGCCTCGCTTCGACACCGCCGAGACCCCGAGCGCGAATCCGCCTCCGCCCAACCCGACCGCCAGGGGCAAGGCGAAGAGCATCAGCGTCACCGAGCCGCCCATCCCTGCCAGGAACGCCAGGCCAAGCAAGGCCGGGAACGCCGAGGCCGCGACCAACGCCACCGGCGCCAGGCGGCCGACCCAGCGGCCCATGACGATGTCGCCCGAACTCGCCTGGGTCGACAGGAGGAGGCCGATCGACCCCCGCTCTTTCTCCCCCGCCAGGCTCCCGGCCAGGACCGCCGGGGCGATCAACAGGGCCAGGGCCACCAGCGAGCCGGCGATCGCGATCAGGCCCGTCCGGATCTCGGTATAGGGCAGGTGGGTCGGGTCGAAGTCGAGGAAGGTCGACCAGGCCCAGACCACCAGGAACACCACCAGGCCGGCGCCGATCGCCGGGATCAGGCGGAGCCAGATCAGCCAACCTCGCTTCGACGCCCGGAGGCACTCGGGCTTCGCCAAAGGGCCGAAAAGCCCCAAAACCGCATCGATCACGGCAGGAGAGCCTCCAGGTTCGAGGGGGAAGCGGGAATTGGGGCTGACTCAGACTCGACCAATGCCGACCGGATGCTTCGACGGCCCACCAACCACCAGGTGACCGCCGGGTAGATCGCGCCGAGGACGATCATCCCGATCCCGAACGCCAGGAACATCCAGGCATAGACCAAGGACAACTGGGCGGCGTTCTGGAGGAGCGTCCTTGCCGGTGCCTGCTCCTGCATGATCTTGGCGACCGACTGGCCCATGTTCGACGCGAGCGCCGGGGCGACCGCGACGATGAATACTCCCCAGACGACGACCACGCGAACGATCTCGACCGGGGCCAGCCACCGCCAGATTCGCGCACCCCAAGCCCGGAGGTTGACCAGCCCCACGCCCGACGCGAAGGTCAGCCCGTGGACGATCAGGCCTGTCACCGCGTCGACCACGATGAATGTCATGTACCGAGGATCATCCATCCCAAACATCGCCGACGAGGGGCCATCGGCGGCCCTCGACGACGCCAGGATGACGATCCAAACCAGCGACACGACCTGGACCAGGCTCGATAACGTCGCGATCACGAGATGCGACACGCCCAGGGCCTTCGCCAGCCCCGGTCGAGCCGGAAGGGCGTCGGCCTCGGTGGTCGTCGAATGCGGTGGGGTGCTCACGACTCGGACTCCGATGGGGGAACGATCAGGTCCGTTCAATATCCCGTGGGATACGATACGGGTGCTCCCGTGGGATACCCCTCGGGCGGGCGGCGGAGGCAAGCGGCCCTCGCCCCGGCACCTGAGAGCAAGATCAGGCAGATCACCGGGTAGGTCATCCCGGCGAGGTTCGATCCCACCGCGATGACGGGAGCGAGCTTCGCCATCGTTTCGGCCATCTGGAGCGACATCGCGGCGGTGGGCGGGACATTGGGCTTCGCCAGGTCTTCCCTGAGTTTGGCCAGGGTGGCCTCGGTATTCACCCTCTGGATCGGCAGGATCACCATCAGGCGGATCAGGCCGATCCCCGAGACCAGCAAGAGGATGTGGAGGAGCAGGCCGGTCACGATCTGCGCCACCGTGAACCCCATCACCCGGGGGTCTTTGAGGATCTCGGTGCCCGTCTGCATGTCGGGCATGACCGGGAGCGGACGGCCGGCGACCGCGTCCCGTTCCTTGGCGATGGTCGCCTTCTCCTCGTCGGTCGTCGCCGCCTTCGCCCGGTCGTCGAGGACTTTCAAGTCGGACGCTTTCTGGGCTTCGGCCTGGTTCTTTTGCTGGGCCATAGTCCTCTGCCCAAACTGCTGGATCGCCGGGGCGAGCAGGGTGATCCCCCCGACACACAGGCCCAACAGGATCAACAGCACCGCGAAGATGACGTTCAAGATCCCCAAGGTTTTGGGGATGGCGGGCTTGGGCAAAGTCAGTCCGTCGGCGCTGGCCATGATCGTCCTTTGGATTCGATGACAGAGTGGACGACAGTTCCCAAGGGAAGAATTAAGGATCGCAGATTGCAGATTGCAAAAGAAAACTCAATCAGAGCAATCCTCTGCAATCTGCAATCCTGCGATTTGCCGTGCGGAAAATTCTTGGGAATCGTATGAGAAGCACTCGCCGCCTGGTCGCTGCCAGGTAATCGTCGCCGAAGCGCGATTATTAGCGGAGGAGCCGAGGCCGGAGCACCGGCTTGACGAGCAGGACGTTGCTGACGATGTGCGGGTCGGCAGTCGTCGGGGCGGGTTCCCCGAGGCTGATCGCCACCGAGAACGGGGTCGAGTCGACGAGTTGATTCACCGCCAACCGGCTCCGGTCGACCGACACCAGGGCCTTGGGGGAGCGACCGGCTTCGACCTCGGTCAGCTTGTGCGAGAGGTGCTCGCCCGAAGGGAGGTAGATATTGACCCACCAATCCGAACCGATGACGGGCAGGGGGTCGAACCAACGGACGGCGACCGGGACGTCGACGAAACTCCGGTCGAGCACGGCTCGGACCCGGCCCGGGTCGGTCGAGGCGGCCAGGGTGGCGAGCTGGCCGGGGAACGGCCGGGGGGTGACGATCCGGTTCTCGACGGCGGCGACGAACCAAAGCCCTTCCAAGGCCCGGTCGGCCAGGCGGCGGGCCGAGGGGTCGTCGAGGTTGCCGGTGAGGGTGACGAGGCTCCGGTCGGGGTCGTAGCTCACCCGGACCCGCGCCAGCTTCGGGTCGGCCCCCAAGGTCTTGAGGACGATCGCCTCGGCGACGGGCGGGGTCAGGTCGAGCGCGGGGCGGACGCCGACGAACGAGTCGGTCCCGATCTCGTCGTCCTTGGCGACGACGATTTCGGGCAAAGGGCTCACCGGTTCGGTCCGGAAGTTCCCCCCCATCCGGGCGAAACCGCCATCGGGATTTCCCGCCCACTCGGCGACGTTCCCGTAGGTGTGGAACAGGCCGAACGGGTTGGCGGCGAAATTGGGCGACACGTCCTCGACCGGGAGGCTGGGGGCGGTGGTGTCGGTCGGCAGGGCCGGCTCGGCGCCGAGGAAGTTCGCCCCTTCGGGGTGGGTCGCCTCGTCGCCCCACCAGAAGGCGGTGGGCTTGCCGGCTTTGGCGGCGCGGGTCCACTCGCTAACGGTCGGCAAGCGGTAGGCCACGCCGGTCGGGTCGTTGGCACCCAGGGCTTTGAGGAACGCCAGGGTCCGGGCGGGGGTCAGGGCGACGGCGGGCTGGTCGCTGTTTTCGAGGGTGAACTCGTCGGATCGGCCGGTCTTGGGGTTGTAGTCGGGGAGCCGGGCGGCGACCTCGGCGACCGTGGCCTCGGCCTTGGCCAGGAAGAAGCCGGGGGCGTCGGGGCCTGCGCTTGGGATTCGGACGAACCGAAGCCCGTCGGGGCTGGGGTTGGGCAAGCTTGCCGCCGAGTTGCCGCCGCTCTCGAGCGGCTTGCCCCAGCCGAACGGCTTGTCGTCGATGGCGGTCGGGTCGCCGTGAAACCTGGGGAACTCGCCGATCGTCGCGGTCAAGGGGTTGCTGACGATGTTGCCCGTGGCGGCGTCGACCACGGCGACCTCGACTCGGACCGCGCCCGTCGGCAGGTCCCGGACCGAGCCGGCGGGCAAGTAGACGACGAACCGCGACCGGCCCGGCGGTTCTTCGACCGGGAAGGCTCGGATTTCGCTATGGCCGTCGGCGAAGGTCGACCGGATCGCGTACCGCAGGGGGTCGCGGGGGGCCTGGTCGGTCCACCGGGCCTCGGCGATCAACCGGACGAGGTCGCCGCCCATCCCACCCCCGGGGACCAAGGTCCCCACCCCCGCCCAGCCGTCGAGCGTCACCAAGCCGTCCGCCGCTCGGCTCGCCGGAGCCTGAGAACCGAGGCAAGCCAAAACCACAAACGAAGCCCACCTTGACCAAACGAACCCAACCACCCCTCGGATGAGCACGGCGGAAGCCCCTTTCGTCCCAGACCAGAAACGAGACGTCCGGGAGGCCGGACCCCTCGACCGAGAACCCGTCGATCATCAAAGTGTCCACCGCCGATCGGCCCGAGTCTACAAATTATCGACTTTCTTCGTCAAATCGAGCCGTCCTGGCGATGCGCGAAGCGAACGCGCCTCTCGAAGTCGAAACGGAGGCAGGCACACCCCGGGGCGAGTGTGCCTGCCTCCGTGTTTCGCCCTTCAGGATCAACCAACGTCAACCGGCTCAGAAGACGAGCAGATTCTTGTTGAGGATCGCGTTCTCGTCGCCCCCGAACGCCCCGGTGTGGCTGCCGTCGATCAGTCGGCCTTGGGCGTCGACCAGGCCCCGGGACGGGTTGGAATAGGCCCGGATCTGGACCGGCTGGGTGACCTTGAACGGCTTGGCGATGGTGAGGGTCACGGTATGAGTCACCGGGTTGTACGATGCGCCCCTGAGAGCGATCGTCCGGGCGTTCTTCGCGTCGTACGACCCGCGGGTTCCCGCCGTCGCCAGCCGGTAGTTGGCCAGGTTCTGCGCCGAGGCGGTTTGGAGCGGGCCGCTGAAGACCAGCGAGAGCGAGGTCACGACCTTGCCCTTGCCGGTCCCGACCTGGATGTACTCGACGGCGACCGGCCCGACGAACGGGTTGCCGCTGGCGCCGGTCGTGACGGGCGCGACGATCACGACCCGGCTCGTGGCCGTCCCTTGGTAGTTCGGGTCCTGGATCGTGGCGGTGGCGACGTAGGCCCCCGCCAGGGTCGGCGCGGTGACGGCGGCCCCGTTGAGGGTGTAGGCCACCGCGACGTTGAGGCCCGCCGGGTTGGTCGAGGCCGAGACCGTGTGCGCCTGGCCGTCGAAGAAGACGCCGAGGTCGGCCAAGCTCACCGTCGCCTGGGCCTTGACGGCGGCGACCGTGATCGACTGGCCGGCGATCGGGTTCCGGTTGGCATCGCCCGGGGCCGAAGCGGTCAGGACGGCGTTGTTGGAACCGCTGGTCAGGGTGACGTCGAACCCTCCCATGTTCGAAGGCTTGACGATGGCGTTGGTCGCCACCAGGCTGACCGGAAGCCCCGAGTCGTTGACGACGCTGACGTGGAAGGTCGTGCCGTAGACGGCGCTTGGGGGCGGGTTGAACGTGGTGAGCGTCTGGTTGGCCTTGATCACGGTCAGTTGGGTCGAGCCGTCGAACGCCGTCGAGAAGTTCGGGGTGCCGAGGAAGCCGTACTTGATCGTATACGAGCCGACGGCCAGCCCGCTGACCCCGACGACCTGCGAGAACGTCCCGTCGCGGTTGACGATCGCCGTTGACGCCACGGCCATCGATGGCGAGGAGATCACGATCGCCACCACCGATCCCGCCGGGACCGCCGTGCTCGCCGCGAGTCGGCCCGAGACGGTGATCCCCGGCTGGCCGAACGCGACCGTTTGCGACGCCGACATGCCGCCGAAGCTGGGGACGGCCTGGGCGACGTTGATCGGGACCGAGACGCTCGCCGGGTTGTAGTCGTTCGCGTCCGCCGGCGTGAACGCCGCCGTCAAAGTCTGCCTCGATCCGGCGTTGAGGACCGTCCCCGAGGCGGGGGTGTAGGTCAACTGGCCGGCGACGGATGCCGTCGCGGCGAGTTGGGTGCCCGAGAGCGCCTGGCCGTAGACGAGATTGGCGGGGGTCGGGAAGGTAATGACCGGCGTGGCCTTGTTGAGCGTGATCGTAGAACTGGCCGACCCGGCCGCATAGTCGACGGTCCCGCCGTAGCTGGCCAGGATCGTGTCGGACGTGCCCACCGGCGTCCCGCCCGGGAGCGTGATCGTCGCGTTGGCGACCCCGTTGCTCAAGGTCGCGGTGACCGGCGAGCCCACCGGCGTCGAGCCGTTGAACGCCTGGAAGGTCACCGACCCGTCGTTGACGCCGGTCACCCCGTTGTTCAAGACGGTGGCATGGACGGCGATCGACTCGGATTGGGCGTTGAAGACTCCCACATCGGTCGAGGCCGCGACGGCGGGGGTCGCCTGGACGATGGTCAGCGTCCCGCTCGAACTGTCCGTCGAGCCTTGGTAATCGCCCGACCCGTTGTAGTCGGCCTCGATCGTGTAGGTTGACCGGAGCGGAAGCCCGCCCGGAATGGGATAGGATGCGGTCGCCACCCCGCCCACCACGTTGCCCGAGGCGACGGTGCCGATGAGTGTCGATCCGCTGAGGACCTTGAAGGTGAGCGTCCCCTCGTTGACCTGGGTCGATCCGCTCGCCACGTTGGCCGTCAACTTGATTGATTGCCCGTCGGTGTCGTAACCCGCCGTCGCCGAGACGGCGGTGGTCTTGGAGGTCGCCTTGCCGACCGCCAAGTTTTGAGAGGCGTCCGTCGAGGCGGCGAAGTCGGCGGTCCCGTTGTAAGCCGCCGAGATGGCATACGACCCGGCGCCGGCCCCGGCAGGCAGGGTGTAGGTCACCGAGGCCGTCCCGTTGGCGACGTTGGCCGTCTGCGGCGAGCCGACGGCGGTGGTCCCGTTGAGGAGGGTGAAGGTGACCGCCCCCTCGTTGACCGCGCCCCCGGCGCTGGTGACCGAGGCGGTCAGCGTGACCGTTTGCGAGGCGGTGGAGAAGGTCGTCGATCCGGCGGTCGCGGCGACCGTCGAAGGGGCCGGATTCACGGTCAGGGGGAACGAACCCGCCGAACTCGCCGCGTAGTTCGTCGACCCGTTGAAGACGACCTGGACGGTGTAGGTCGCGCCCGGGGTCCCGGCCGGGAGCGAATAGGTCCCGTCGATCGAGCCGTTGACGACGTTGACCGTGACCGGGGTGCCGATGGTCGTCGTCCCGTTCAAGACGGTGAAGGTCGCCGTGCCCTCGTTGATCGCCCCGCCGACGCCGCTGGTGACGGTGGCGTGGAGCGTGGCGTTCTCGGGGTTCCCGGCGTTGTAAGTGGTCGAAGCAGGGGCGGCAGGCCCCGCCACCGTGGTGGGCGCCTGGGTGATGGTCAGGACGTGCGACGTGTCGATGGCGGGGAGATAGTTCGCGTCGCCGCTGTATTGCGCCTGGATCGCGTAGGAACCGGCCGAGATTCCGGCGGGCAAGGCGTAGGTGGCCGATGCCGTCCCGTTGGCCTCGGGGACCGTCTGCGCCGAGCCGATCAGGGTGTTCCCGCTGTAGACCCCGAAGGTGACGGTCCCCTCGTTGATCGTCCCGGTGACGCCGACGATCGAGGCGGTGAGGGTCACGTTCTGGGCGGCGGAACTATAAGGGGCCGTTGCGTTGCTGGCGAAGATCGAGGCGACCCCGGCGATGTCGGGGAGGAAGTCGACCGTCGGGAGCTTCGCGTCGACGTGGTGGTCGTGGATCTTGGCTTCGATCGCGGCGGTGTCGGTCGTCCCCCAGTAGTTCCCCGTCAGGTTGATGTGGGCGTTGGGGTCACCGGTGGCGACGACGTTGAGGTTGTTGAAATTATCGCCATTGATGTTGATGGTCGCCGAGCTGTCGACCGTCAGGGTGGCGGTGAACGAGGAGATCGTCAGAGAGGCCGCCGAGCCCGGGCCGAGGGTGAGGTTCCCGGTGTTGATCTGGTCGCCGACCTCGGTGAAGTTCCCCCCGGAGTTGACGACGATCTGGTTGCTGTTGAACGTCGTGCCGGGGGCGTTCAGGAGGCCGCCGGTCGGCATCCCGCCGGTCGGCGTGCTGCCGACCGCGAAGCTGAGCGACGTCGTGTCGCCCCGCCCGAAGTTCAACGTGCCGTCGTCGGTCAGCGTGGAGCCGTTGCCCAGTACCTGGAGGTTGGGATCGACCGTGATCGACGCCCCCGGGCTGATCGTGTAGTTGCCGACGAACCTGTAGAACAAGGTCGAGGTCAGGACCGTCCCCATCGCCGTCAGCGGCAAGTTCACGCCGGAGGCCAAGGTCCCGGGCAGGAGGTCGACCTCGGAGAACTGCTTGTTGTTGGTGACCAGCGGGACGTCGATCGCCGGGAGCGAAAGGACCGTGTTGGAGAAGAAGTTGCCGGTCAGGTCGCCGGCGTTGAGGATCGAGCCGTCGGCCAGCGAGGTCAGCGACGGGGCGAAGAAGTTGTTCGAGCCGGTCAGGTGCCCGCCCGAGTTGACGAGGATCTCGGTGAAGCCGCTGCCCGCCTGGTTGAGGAAGCTCGACCCGGTGGCGGTCATCACGCCGCCGTTGCCGACGATGATCTCCGCCGGGGGATAGGTCTGCGACGTGGTGGGCGCGGTGGTGTCGAGCGTGACGAGGTCGCCCTGGCCGAAGTTGAGCGTGCCGTTGTCGGTGATCGTGCTGCCGACCACCGCCTTATAAGGAGCCAACGGGTCGAAGCTGAAGAGATTCACCCGGAGGCCCGGGTCGATCGTCAGGGTAGCCCCGGCGTTGATCGTGAAGTCGCTGCTGGTCCCGGTGCCTTTCGTGGAACTATTGATGAGGAAGACGTAGAACAGGTTGGCCGCCGAGACCGTCCCCATCGCCGTCAGTTCGAGGTTCTGGCCCGGAGCGAGGGCCCCGGGCAGGAGGTCGACCTCGGTGAACTGCTTGTTGTTGGTGATCTGAGGGACATACGTCGCCGGGAGCGTCAGGACGGTCCTCGAGAAGTCGCTGTTGGTCAGGTCGCCGGCGTTGAGGATGCTCCCAGGATTGAAGTAAACGTTCGACACGGAGAACCCGTCGTTCGTGCCGATCAGGTGCCCGGCCGGGCGGACGACGATCTGGGTGAAGTCGCTCGGGGTCGGCATCGTTGGAACGTTATTGAAGCTGGTCCCCGTGGCGTTCAACGTGCCGTTGACGACGATCTGGCCTTCCGGGTTGTTGGCGATCGGGTTGAGGGTATAAAGCGACACCGAGTCGCCCTGGTTGAAGATCACCGAGCCGTTGTCGTCCAGCGTCGTCCCTTCGAGTCCGCTTGTCGTCAGGACATCGAAGACGACCTTCAGGTTGGCGTCGAACGACAGCGTCGCCCCGGCGCTGACCTCGAAATCCTCGACGAACCGATAGTAGAGGGTGGACGCCGAGACCGTCCCCATCGCCGTCAGTTCAAGGCTCTTGCCCGACGCCAACGACCCCAGCGCATCCACCTCGCCGAATTGGCGGTTGTTGGTGACCAGGGGGACTTCGATCGCCGGGATCGAGAACACCGTGTTGGTGAAGTCGTTGGCGGTCAGGTCGGTGCTCTTGAGGACGGCGCTGGAGTCGAAGAACACTCCCGCCGCGGCGAAGGTGTCGGACGTGGCGATCAACTCGCCGCCCGAAAACACGTCGACCCCGGTATAGTTTCCCCCGGTGATCGTGTCGCTCGTGGCGGTCATGATCCCGGTGACGACAAAGACGCCGGGGTTCATCTGGGTCCCGGTCATCGTCACCGCGTCGCCCGCGCCGAGGGTCAACGTCCCCTGGTCCAAGATCTCCGCGTTGTTGACGGCCAGTGTCGCCTTGGGGGCGATCGTCATCGACGCGCCCGGGACGATGGTGAGATTGGCCCCCAGGGAGGAACTGCCGGCGCCGAGCTGGAACGTCCCGCCGTTATTGATCTGGAGGGCGGAGTTGTTGTTCGTGGTGATGCTGAGGGCGACGTCGCCGGGCCGGGTGAACGAGACGGTGCTCGCGGCCGTCAGGTTGATCACCACGTCGTCGGCGGCCGTGGGGACCTTGCCGCCGCTCCAGTTCGACCCGAGTTCCCAGATCCCGCCCGAGCCGGGGTTGGCCCAGGTGATCGTCGCGGGCACGACCCGCCCCTCCAACCCTTCGACCATGAGCTTCAGGCTCGACGCCCGGAGCGATCGCGCATCGATCTCCGAGGAGTTTTGCTTCCAGTGTCGAGAAACCGCCCGCTGCAATCGTCGCATCCGGTCGAGCATGGTGGAAAACCTTGGAAGAGGGGGAAAGATGAGATCAAAAAAGACGAAGGCTGATGAGTCCAAAGTAAGCGGGCCTGGCCCGACCGCCGCCGCGAGGGCCGTCGTGGCCGGACAAGACATCGGGTTCGGCGAAAAAACGAGTCGGGCCTGGCCCTCGGGTCGGGGACTCGGGGGCGAACTCGGTTGGTCAGCGGCGGGTCGACTTCGACATTCGCAAACGATTCACAAGAAACAGACAAGTCTACTTGAAAATTGCCTGTTTGCATGGGATCATACAATAAAGAGCAGGTTTTTGGCCGATGGCAAGGACCAAGTCCCCTTTTCGCGACATTTTCAAGAGTTTTTCATCGTCGCGACCGGAGATGGCACAAGACGCGCGACTAAACGGTCACTTCAAGTTATTATACCCCGAAAATTGTCGGACCGTCGGCGGGCCGGGGAATGGCACCGGCCTGGCGATCGGTCAGCGGTTCGGGGCAAACCACCTGAGGCGATCCGGGACAAAAGTCCGGTCGGTCGCCGCGTCCCCGCCCGGATTTGATCGCGAGCGGCGGATTGTCGAGATCGCGGGGGCGCCGTTAGGATGGGATTCGCCGGTCGGTCGATCGTCGCCCCTCGATGATCGAGGGCTTGATCGCTCGACGACCCCTCGCGAAACCGAAGGCCCTCGACCGATGCCCGCGCTCTACCGGATGCCGGTGTTCTACCTGTTGATGCTCGTCGGCGCGGTGGCCTATCTCGCGGTCGACCGATACCGGCCCGAGCCGGTGGTGGTCCCCACCGATTCGAGCGTCCGGGCCGCGATCCACCCGCCGGCGATCGTCCGAAACGAGACCGCCGTGGTGGAAGGGGGTTCGGCCGACGACGGGATCTTGCGGACGCCGGACGGGCTTCGCCGCAAGGTGGTGGTCAAGGACCTGGCCGTCGTCCCCCGGGGCGGGCCGGGGACGGGCGGTTCGGTGGGGACTTCGCTCGACTACTTCGCGATCCGCTACCTCCACGCCGCCGACCCTCCGAACAACCCCGACTGGCTCCAACTTGGGGCGCGAGGGGCGGGGGCGCAGGGGTGGGTCCCGGCGTCGTCGGTCCTGGAGTGGGACACCCGGCTCATGGCCCGGCCCACCGCCCGGAAAGGTCGCCCCCGGCTGGTAATCTACCGCGATGAGGCTTGCTTGGTCGACTCGGTTGAAGGGCGGGTCTGCCCCCGCCACGGCGGCTCGTGCCCGACCCAGGGCGAGGAACCCGGCTCGGGCGACGACGACTCGAAGCCCCCGCCGCTCGGGATGCCGATCCTGTCGACCGCCGAGGTGGGCGGGCACACCTTGTTCGAGGTGGCGAGCCTGGTCAAGGACGCCCCGAGTCAGCAGATCCGCCCCACCGAGCCGCCCCCCGACCTCCGAGGGTACTTGCGGGCGGTCGACGTCGCCTTCGTGGTCGACACCACGGCGTCGATGCAGGGGTCGATCGACGCCGCCCGCAAGCTCGCGGCCGACCTGGTGGCTTCGGCCTCGAAGCGATACGGCGACGTCATCCTCCGGTTCGCCCTGGTCGAGTTCCGCGACGCCGCCCCGCACTACGGGTTTCGGGCCAGGAGGGTGTCGAAGCTGACCGACGCCTCGGGGTTCCTGTCCGCCCTCAAGACGATCGGCGCCGCGACCCGGGGGGACGGGAGCGTCGACGAGCAGGTGTTCGACGGCGTTACCTTGGCCCTCCCGAAAGGACCGGGCGACCCGAGCGGCGAGCACGTCGACTGGCCGACCGGCCGAGCCGGGCAACTGGCCACCAAGCTCGTGGTCCTCCTCGGCGACGCCCCCGACCATGCCCTCGACTTGACCTGGGCCGAAGCCTTGGCCGATCGAGCCAAGGCCGCCGGGATCACGCTCGCCACCGTCGCCGTCGACCGACCCGGCACGCTCTCCACCGCCGAGCAGGCCCGATACCGCGCCCAGTGGCGGACCCTGGCCGAAGGGTCTTACCGCCCGCTCGACAAGGGGCAAGGGTTCGCCCGCCCGGTGGAACCGCTGACCTCGAAGATCGGCGCCGGGGATGACCTCGCCGCAAGGCTCCAAAGCCTGATCGACGACCGGGTCGAGCAGGCCCGGACCATCGCCGCGCTGGCGAGCGCCGAGGCCGAAGGGAAGCTGGTCGAGTACGTCAACAGCCGGGGGCTGACCCTCGACCGGGTCGCGCCGATCCTGGTCGACGTCCACCGGGGGGACGCCGCCAAGGTCGCGCGGCCCGACCCCCGGTCGAACGGTCGGAAGGCCCCGTCGGTCCGCCGAGGCTGGATCGCCCGGGAGATCGACCAACACCCCCTGGTATCGGTCGAGATCCTCATGGCCCGCGACGAGTTGCGGGCCTTGATCGACGAGTTGACCCGGCTCCAGCAGGCCGCGTCGGGGACGTCGCGCGACCTGGCCGAACTCCTCGAGGCCGGGACCGCCGCCGCGTCGGGCGAGACCTCGTTCCTCGCCGCCGACCGAGGCTCCCGGACCTTCGCCGACCACCTCCGTCGCCGAGGGGGCTTGCCCCCGCCCCGACCCGGGAGCCTCCTCGCCCGGAGCCAGGCCGACCTCCTCCACGCCGACGACCTGTCGCTCTCCGCCCTGGGCGACGGCCTCCGGGCCTCGCTCCTCCGCCTCACCCGCCGCCTCGGCGAACCCGACTGGGACGACCCCAAGCTCACCATCGACGGGATGGCCCTGGTCCCGCTCGATGCGATCGACTTCTGAGAGCCGGTTGCATTGGAAGGGTCTCTCGATCCGAGCCATTGCAGGATGATTAAGACGCTGATAGCGTGAACAACCAAGGGCGGGCTAATCGTCCGGCGCCCGAAGAAACTCCAGAACGAAGAGTCGGAGTATCACCATGATTTGGACACGACACCGCCAGGGCCTCGGCATCCTCATGGTCTCCTTGGCATCTCCGGCACTGATCTGGGGATCGCCACCTCAAATAGCGCCGTTGGCCCAGCCTCACTTCAAGGCGGCCGGTCGCGACGTCGCCCCTCGTGGGAAGATGTCGCCAGGCGGACGGCCATTCGTGGGGATGAACGTCAGATCCGTGATCGAACCGGACGACATCGATCCCGGGTTTGTCGTCCCCAAATCGAACGACATCGACATGAAATTCGTCATTGTCAAACCGGCCGAGATCGACGCGGGGATCATCGCGATCAGACCGGGCGACTCGAAGCGAAGGTAGCATCACAAGGCAGTATAGCCTCCGTCGGCCATGACGAGCGATCCCGTGACGTAGCTGGCTTTGGGCGACGCCAGGAAGGCGATCACCTCGGCAATCTCTTCCGGCCTGGCCATTCGCCCGATCGGGTGGAGCTTGCCGTTGTCTTCGAGGACCTGCCGGCCGTTGGGGACCACGTCGTCGAGGAACCCGGTGTCGATCGCGCCGGGGGCGACGGCGTTGACCCGGACGTTCCGCGAGGCGAACTCGACGGCGAGGACCTTGGTCAGTTGTGAGATCGCCCCCTTCGACGCGGCGTAAACGGAGGCGTCGGGCGGGGCGACGACGCTGACGTAGGAGCAGACGTTGACGATCGCCCCTCCGCCCCGGGCGACCATGACCCGGAGGGCCTCGCGCGAGTGGAGGAACGTCCCCCGGGGTCCGACTCCTCGATCGCCCCGAGCAACCCCGAACCGGCGTTGTTGACCAAAACGTCGAGCCGACCGCGGAACTGATGGGCTTGATGGACGACCGCCGCGACCCGATCGGCCGCCGAGACGTCCAGCGCCAGCATCCGGAGCTTGCCGCGCCCAGGCTTCAGGACCGCCGGCCCGCCGCGGCTCGTGCCGACGACGATCTCGCCCCGATCGAGGACCGCGCGGGCCAGTTCTCGGCCCAGCCCGCGCGATGCCCCGGTGATGAGCCAAACTTTCTTGTCGTCGGTTATCGGCGGAACTCCCCAAAAGAAATGGACATCCGGATCAAGGTCTCAGAACGTCTGCGCCGTGGGCCGGACGATCATCTCGTTGACGTCGACCGTCGCGGGCTGCTCGATGGCGTAGAGGACGGCCTGCGCGATCGCCTCGGCGGGGATCTCGATCGCCTTGAACGGCTTCAGCGCCTCCTTGCTCTCGGCGTGAGAGGTCCCCTCATGCAACTCGGACTGGATCGCGCCGGGGCTGATGTTGGTGCTCCGGATGCTCGGCCCGACCTCTTCGCGGAACCCCTCGGTGATCGCCCTCACGGCGAACTTGGTCCCGCAATAAACCGTCCCCCCGGCAAAGACCTTGTGGCCGCCGACCGACGAGACGTTGATCAGGTGGCCGCTGTTCTGCTTGCGGAAGTGGGGCAGGGCGGCGGAGATCCCGTACATCACCCCCTTGATGTTGATGTCGATGCAGCGATCCCAATCGGCCACGTGGTCGGCGTCGAGCGGGGCGACCGGCATGAACCCGGCGTTGTTGATCATCACGTCGATCTGGCCGAAACGATCGACGGCGGCGGCGACCAGCGCCTTGACCTGGTCGTGCTTCGTCACGTCGACGGCGTGGGCCAACGCCTGCCCGCCCGCCTGGCGGATCTCGGCGACGATCCGCTCCAGGCGGTCGGCCCGACGTGCCCCGAGGACCACCTTGGCCCCGTGTTCGGCGAGCAGGCGGGCGATCCCCTCGCCGATCCCGCTGCTGGCCCCGGTGACGACGACGACCTTGCCCTCGACCTTGTTTTCCCAAGCCGACATTGTCCGATCCTCCAGGTAAGACGAATAGCCGACGCGACGCTCGCCACGTCGGCACCGGAAGCATGATAGACCCAAGTCCCGGTTTTCCGTGATCCGGATCGTCGCCGATCCTTGCACGATCCTGCCGGGGTTGGTCAAATTCATAGGGATGATGCTCCGCCGACGGCTCTCGAAGGGGGAACGCCGCGATGATCGACCGAACCGTGGAAGGGCTGGTCCACCTCGTCGAGCGATGGACCGGGCGCGACGGCGTCCACCCGACCGCCATCGACGAGCTGACCCTGTATCGGGCTTCCGGCGCGACCGAGCCGGTCCCGTGCGTCTACGAGCCGTCGCTCTGCATCGTGGCGCAGGGGCGGAAGCGGGTGATCCTCGGCGACGAGATTTACCTTTACGACCCCGCGCAGTTCCTCCTGGCGTCGGTTGCTTTGCCGGTCGCGGGCGAGGTGATCGAGGCGTCGCCCGCGACCCCCTACCTCAGCCTCCAAATCAACCTCGACCCCGCCACGGTGGGCGAACTGATCGTCGACAACCGGCTGGAGGCTCCATCGAGCCGGGGGCTTGCCGTCAGCCGGGTCGAGCCGCCGCTCCTCGACGCGGTCGGGCGACTGGTGGCCTTGTTGGAAACGCCCCAAGAGATCGGCGTGCTGGCCCCCTTGATCCTCCGCGAGATCGTCTACCGCCTGCTCGTCGGCGAGCAAGGGGGCCAGCTCCGCCAGATCGCCGTGGGCGACGGCCAGGCCAGGCGGATCGTCCGGGCGATCCACTGGCTCAAGGAACACTTCGCCGAGCCCCTGCGGATCGAGGAACTCGCCCGGCGGGTGAGCATGAGCCCCTCGGCGCTGCACCACCACTTCAAGGGCGTCACGGCGATGAGCCCGCTCCAGTACCAGAAGCAACTCCGCTTGCAGGAGGCCCGCAGGCTCCTGCTGGTCGAGGGGCTGGACGCGTCGGCGGCGGGATACCGAGTTGGGTACGAGAGCGCCTCGCAGTTCAGCCGGGAATATCGCCGGCTGTTCGGCCGCCCCCCGAAGCTCGACCTGGTCTCGCTCCGGGCCGCCCCGACGCCTTGAGTTGAGGCCGGGCTGAGCCGGGGTCGATCGCTCAAGGCGAAAGCGGCTTGATCCAGAGGTTGCGGAACTGGACGAGGTTGCCGTGGTCCTGGAGCATGATCGGCCCGGGTCCGCCTTCCTTGACGTCGTTGACGCCGCCGGGGGTGGGCGAGATTTCCTTGTCGTCGATGATCGTCAGGCCGTTCTGGACCACGGTCAGGCGGGCCTTCTTGGCGACCTTGTCGCCTTCGAGCCGGGCGGCGTGGAAGGTGATGTCGTAGGTTTGCCACTGGAGCGGCGGCTTGCAGGCGTTGACGCTCGGGATGATCTGCTGGTAAATCGCGCCGCAGTCGTTGTTCTTGGGCGTCAAGCCGTACGAGTCGAGCACTTGCAGCTCGTAGATCCCCTGCAAATACACGCCGCTGTTGCCTCGGGCTTGCCCCTTCTGGTCGGGCAGGTAGGGGACGTTGAACTCGACGTGGAGTTGGAAGTCGCCGAAAGTGTCTCGGGTCCGAATGCTCCCTTTGCCGACGGTGGCGATGTTTCCGCTCATCGGCCACTCGCTCGCCTGGGCGGATTTGTCGACGGCCTTGACCCAGGGGTCGAGCGAGTCGCCGAGCAAGACGGTCGCGCCTTCGGGGGGTTTGAGCCCGAGCGTCCTGTCACCGGGAGTCGTCGAGTCATCGGCCCCGACCCGAGCCTCGGTCGCGGCGACGATCAGGGCGACGACACCAACGACAAAGCATCCAGCCGGCTTTCTGACCAGGGGCGAGGAGGTTCGGTTCGATCGGAGGGGCATGGTGCGGTTCCTTTCGAGGAAGACGTGATCCCGAGCGATCCCCTTCCGAGGGCGCCCGGAAGGCTGTTCGAGCAGTGTAGCGGACCCCTTCGAGTGGCGAAAGGAGCCGGTCGGGATGACACTCTCCGGGTCGACATGCTCAAACCCGGCGCGAAATCCAGCGTGTCCCACTTGGCTCGACCCGAAATTTTCGAGGTTTGCGACGATTCCTCTCGAGCAGGTCGGACGACATCGCACCGGGTCGCCTTGAGGAATGCGAACTCGACGAAGCCGACCGGGGCGAACCGCGAAAACCTCTTGTTTTTCCGGGAAAACACCCCCATCGAAGAGCTTGATCGGGGTACCGTGACTCGCCGATGACCAGGCCGTTTCGCCCACCCGGCGGGCCAACTCGAAGAATCGAGCGGATTTCTCTGGCCGAGATCGCGGAAACGACCGAGAAATCTGGTATGTTTCGCGCAGTCTTCGACTTCACGAGCCGGGTAGATTTCGTTTAACTAGCCCGAAGTTGGGGCTGGCGGCCCGAAACCAGCTCGATGGCGTTCTGATTCATCCAACGCTTGGAGGCATGAGCACCGATGGCGGTCAAGAAGAGCAAGCCGGAAGCGGCCCCGGTCAAGAAAGCCCAACCCACCAAGGCCGCCGCGACCAAAGCCTCGAAGCCCGAGGCCCCGGAAACCAAGGCATCGGCCCCCGCCGCCGGCGCGAAGGCCAAGCCTACCAAGGCCGCCGCCCCGGCTCCCGCCGCCGAAATGAAGACGGAAGCCAAGCCCAAGGCGTCCGAGCCGAAAGCGAAGGCCAAAGCCGAATCCAAGGCCAAGCCCGCCGCCGAGCCGAAGGTCGAAGCCAAGCCCGCCGCGACCAAGTCGGACGCCAAAGCCAAGCCGGAACCCGCCCCCAAGGCCGCCGGCAAAGCCGCCAAGGCCGAACCGGCCCCCGCCAAGGCTGATCCCAAGGCCAAGGCCGCCGTCGCGACCAGCACCGCGTCGAAGGCGTCCACCCCCAAGCCGACCTCCGCCCCCAAGGCGGAAGCCCCCTCGGCCGCCCCGAAGAAGGCCGCCCCCGCCGCCGCCGCCCCCGTCAAGCTGACCGACAAGCAACTCGACTTCCTCAAGCAGATCCAAGGGGCCAAGGACGAAGGGTACCTCTCGACCAAGAAGGCCGACCAACGCTTCATCGACCTGCTTCACGGTCGCAAACTGATCAAGCGAGGGGCCAAGGACAAGACCAGTGGCAACTACCGCTACATGGTCTCCAAGGAAGGCGAGAAGCACCTCCAGACGTTGCCCCCCGCCTGAAGTCGTCCGCGAGAGATCGCCTCGACGATCGGCCCCGCGCGGTGCGTCCCCCGCGCCTCGGGGCCGTTTTCGTTTTCGGGGCGATCCCAATCATCAAGGCTGGGGCATCTTCTCGGCGAAGAGCGGGGTGCATTCAATCTTCCGGGCCGAGTCGCCGTCGTGGACCGCGAACGATCCTCCCGGCCAGATCGAAGCCCCGGCGTGGCGGCCGTCCTTGGTCACGCAGTAGAACGACACGTTGAAGTTGGGTCGGCCGTCGGCGGCCCGGAGTCGAGGCGTCCGGTTGGTCGCCACCACCCGCCTGCACGTCTCCAGGAGGGCGTCTTTCGGCTCCATCCCCCGCCTGAGGAACTCGACGGTGGCGAAGCTCGACAGGTTGAGCAGGTTCGCCTCGCCTCGGCCCGTCGAACCGCTCGAGCCGACCTCGTTGTCGAGGTACAGCCCCGCGCCCAGGATCGGCGAGTCGCCCACCCGGCCCGGCATCTTGTAGAACAGGCCCGAAGTGGTCGTGGTGCAGCCGAGGTCGCCGTGGGTGTCGAGCGCCGAGCAGTGGATGGTCCCGTGCTTCCTGATCCCGAAGAACTCGCGGACGATCGGGTCGAGCTCGTCGTCGGGCGGCGGAATCCGGTCGTCGTCCTTGCCGTTGGTTTCCTTCCAATGCAGCCAGATCTTCCGGGAATCCTCGGTCAGGAGGTTCTCTTCGGGGAAGCCGTGCATCTTGGCGAACTTCAAGGCCCCTTCGCCGACGAGCAGGCAGTGGTCGGTCCGCTTCATCACCAAGCGGGCGACGGCGGCGGGGTGCATGATGTTTCGGATCGAAGCGACCGCCCCCCCGCCATGCGTCGGGCCGTGCATCACCGCCGCGTCGAGCTCGACGACCCCTTCCTCGTTGGGAATCCCGCCATAGCCGACGGTCCGGTCGTTGGGGTCGGCCTCGACGATCGCCACCCCGGCGATCGCGGCGTCGAGCGGGTCCGCCCCCGCCTTGATCAGCTCCATCGCCTTCTCGACCGCCTTGAGCCCATTGCCGCTGGCGATCACGATCGGTCGACGAGTCCCCGGGTCCTTCACCGGGCCTGCCCCGAGCATCGCCGAAGTCCCCAGCGCCACCCCTCCCGAAGCCGCCAGGAACGCCCGCCTGTTCAAGTTGTCGGTCATACTTGGTCCTCACCTACTGAGTCGATCCGATGATCCACCGCCATAAATCACCGGCTCAAAATAACTCTCAAACTCCCGACTGGCCAGCGGGGAACGACCATTCCGGGAGATGACCGGCAAATCATCCCTCCATTCGGTTTCGAAACCGACAAGCGATTCCACTGGACTTCTGAAAGGCGTCAGGCAAACCATTGTCGCAATATCGTTCTCAAACGAAGGAAGGCGGGATCGACGCAACGCGCCAGGCTGACTTTGGAAGTGACCTCTTGATAGAAGGCGGATGACCCTTCCCGATCGAGCATGATGATCCCATGACTGATCTCGCCCCGAAGCCGCGCCAACGCTTCCGGCCCAATGGTCCTGACACCACCGTCACGTCCTGGGAGGAGCACGGTTCGATAGGAAATGGGCCGGATTCCGAGCGAGGGTGGTCGTCCGAGAATCCCTCGAAGAGCGAAGTCCATGTTTTTGTCGGCGACGACCAATCCGAGATCGAGCATCAAGTCCTCAACTCAAAATTCCGGAAGCCGCCAACACACCTAGGTCCGGCTTGCCTCGTTTCCAGTCCTTCAATCGAGGATGAAGGTCGCCGGAAACCGTGTCGGTGGCGCCATCGGCGTTCTTCGCGAAGCAGACGATCTGGTTGGATTCAAGCTGGTTGATCACGATCGGGCTATGGGTGGCGATCAGGACTTGGCTTCGGTAAATCGACGTGAGCGATTGAGTGACGGTTTCCATCGCTTTGGGGTGAATCCCATTCTCCGGCTCCTCAATCAGGAATACTCCCTGTAAATCCTTGATGTAAGCCGGAATTGTGAGCGCCAGCAAGCGGAGCGTCCCATCGGATACGAGCCAAGAAGGAACACTTGAGCCGTTGTCATATTCGACGACAAGATAGCGGTGCCTGTCTTCGGGACGTTCGACGGTCTGAATGTCGCGGATATCTTCGAGCGCCGTGCGAACATGCGCGAGCCAGCGGGAAAACTGCCTTGCATCCTTGCGCAATTCATGGATGACCCAAGGGAGGTTCGATCCATTGGTTTGGAACCGATTTCCCGATCCGGGCGGGCTAGGTTGGCGGATCGTCTGGCTATCCAGGATGAAGTTCTGGACCCCGTCTTCCAATTGAGCTTTGAACCAGAGGGCGACGCTGAAGTTGGTCGAGTCCGCGGGAACGTTGGCCAGAGCACTCCGGAGGCGGCCTAGCCGATAGGAGGGTCGATAGGATTTCGAGTTTTCAGGGTAAAAATTATCATTACCCCCAATCTTTTTACGGATGGCGAAACTACGCCCCCTGGTTTTCTTCCAGAAGATCGAACCGACTTCGGTATACAGATCGGGAAACAGGGACCGCATGGCCTGGGAAGCTGTTTGTTGCTCGGTGAACAACCAAAGAATTTCTCGATCAAGGCCGATCTCATTCGTTTCCGCGTCGAGATTGACTTCCACCTCGTACCGGACTCGATCGAGAATTTGCCGCTCCGACCTCATTTTCTCGCGTATCTCGTCGGGGATTTTGGCTTCGAGTGCGACTTGAAATGACGATCCCCGCCCCTTCCACAATAATTTGAAAAAGTCCGCGCCGCGACGTCCAACGGCTTCTTGAATATCGCCGCGATATCGCATCAAGTCGCCGAACAACCCGAACACGTCGAGAAAGGTGGTTTTTCCGCTGGCGTTGGGGCCAACTAGGGCTTGAAAGCGGTCGAGCCGTTGGTCTACTTGTTCGAGGCATCGGAAGCGATGAGCCTGAAGTCGGGTGAAAATCATTGGTTCGCGGACCTTGAGCACGCCAAGGCGGTTTGTGTTCGAAGCATACCTTATTTGATTCACAAGTCTCAAAGAACGCGCGTTCGACCGTTGAAGGAACCGCTCGATGTCGCGGCGACGCTCGGCATCCGACCGGCTCCACGTCCCCGAGTCGCTCCAGATCGTGACCGCCAGGACAACGGCCGCGACCACGGCGAAGATCACCATCGCCCCGTCGAAGCTGTACAGCCCGCCCCTCACCCCCAGACCACTCACGAACCCCGAAAAGACCATCACCGCGACCGACACCGGGAGCAACTTCCGGAGCGAGTCGCCTCCGGAGTCTTCGGCGACGAAGATCGCCATCGGCCCCGCCTCGACGCACCGGCCGAGGAGGCCGACACCGAGGGCGAAGATCCCCGGCGCCGTGTTGACCGCCGGCGACGTGTCAGGGCTGACCATCGTCACGGTCCGCTCGCCGAACAGGTACGCCGTCGGCGAGAACAAACTCCTTTCTCCGACCCCTCCGATGGTTCAAGATGACCTCGAGCCGTTTGGACCGTCCGATCCCCACTCGCCCTGGAAGGATGCATCGCCATGTCCTCCGTTCGGTGTCGCCGCTTCGCCGCGTTCGTGGGCTGGGCGGTCTGCCTGTGGGCCTCGAAGCCTTCGACGACCTCGGCGCAATCCTTGGAAGGTCGGGAAGCGAACCGGACATCCTTGATTGTTTACGAAGTTGATCGCCGGTCGAGCAAGGTGGTGGCGGTCGAGCCTCGCCTCTTCGGCGCCCCCAACTGGTCGCCCGACGGGAAAAATTGGTATGTCAATGGCGGCGGCAAGCTCTGGCGAGTCCCTTCGGACGGGAACGGGCACCCCGAGGCGATCCCCATCCCGTCCGTCGGCTGGATCGACATCAACCACGGGGTCTCCCCCGACGGCAAGACCCTGGCCTTCACCTCGGGGGCTTTGCTTCGAGCCCCGGTCGGAGGAGGGGCCGCGAAGAAGTTGGTCGACGCGGACGGGAGCTACTTCCACGGCTGGTCCCCGGATGGCAAGACGATCACCTACTCGTCGAATCGGGCGAACAACCTCGACCTTTACGCCGTCGCCGGATCGGGCGGAGCGGAGCGGCGGTTGACCGCGGACCCGGCGATCGACGACACGTCGGAGTATTCCCCCGATGGCCGATGGGTTTACTTCAATTCGAACCGGTCGGGGAACTTCGAGATCTGGCGGACCCCCGCCGAGGACGCCGGGGCGACCGAGAAGCCGGCCGAGCGGATCACCTTCGACGACCGCGAAGACTGGTGGCCGCACCCGTCGCCCGACGGCAAGTGGCTGATCTACCTGTCTTACCCGCCCAAGACCGGCTGGCACTACCCCGACCGCGACGTCTCGATCCGCAAGGTCAAGCTGCCCGAACCCGGGGCCAAGCTCGACCCCAAAACCCTGGCCGCATCGAACGAGGAGGCCGCACGCTTCGTCGGCGGGCATGGCTCGCTGGGCGCTTCCCCCTGGTCGCCCGACTCCCGGCGGTTCGTGTTCGCCGCGTTCGATCCCCCGCCGCCGACCGCCCGGATCGTCTTCCTCACCCCGTCCGACGTCGCCGTCCCCGCCGGGGCCGCCGAGCGCTTGACCGACGTCGCCGCCGCCGCCGAGCGGTTCTTGCTCGAAGGGATGAAGCGGCAAGGCTATCCGCCGGGGGTCGATCATCTCTTCGCTCGCCAACCCGGCGGGAAGGTCGAGGTGATCTACGTCAAGGGCGGCCAGCCGTCATCCGACCCCAAATCCAAGGACCCCGCGATCCACGCCGAGGCGATCCGGCAGGCCAAGCGGCAAGCCAAGGTCGCGGGGGAAGGGCATGCCTGGTGGGTCTTCGTTGATCTCGGTCCTCCACCCGTCCGGTTCGCCGACTGGAAAGGCTCGGGCGACCCGGTCGAAGGGGGTTGGGCAATCGTCAACTATGACTCGACTCCCGGGGTGATCCGCCCCGACGCCGGCCTTTCCGCCGACTTCAACGCCGACTTCGCCTTGAAAGGCACGATCCACGAATTTGGCCACGCCTTGGGTCTCCCCCACGTCGGGCCAAACCTGGCGCTCGGCCTGGGAAACTCCTTGATGGGAGCGAACAACTCGGTCTACCTCCAGCGGAAATACAGCAAGCCCGACCAGGTGTATCTGACCGAGTCGTCGGCGGCGATGCTGTGGAAGCACCCGCTCTTCTCGGGGATCACCGAAGGCCGCTCCCGCCTCCCCGACGGCGTCAAGCTCCTCGCCTTCAAGCCGACCTACAGCCGGACCACCAACCGGATCACGATCAATGGCCAGGTGACGGCGGCGCCGATGCCCCACTCGGTCATCATCCGAGACGACCTCGGCCGCCCCCAGGACGAATACTGGCATCTGGGGCACACCGCCCGGGTCGCCGCCGACGGGACCTTCAACCTCACGATCGACCGCCCCACCAAGGCCGACGGCCACTACCAGGTCGTCTTCGCCTTCCCCAACGGGATGACCACCGGCGACGGCCTCAACTACTCGACCGGAACCCGAGGGGCCGTCGAGAAGTCGTACCGCTTCCGCAATGGGGTGTTTCAATTTGGAAACTGATCGAAGCCAGATTAGGCGATCTTCTCGGCGATGCCGGTGCCGGCGGTCGGCGCAGGCAATCGCCTTCCGTCCTCGCGGGCGAGTTCCACCCACTCTTCGACGATCTCGCAGAGTTCCCGATAAACTTCCACCTCATCCGCGCCGTGGCAGCACGGACCGATGATCCCGGGGCATTGCCCCACAAACGCCCCATCTTCCTCCGACCATTCGACGACCTTCACGTACTTCGCGGCGTCGGTCACGATTGGACCTCCTCGATCGCTTGGCGGACTTCCTGCTCTTGATACGGTTTGGCGTCGTTGCTCAGCCCCCCTGAAAGGGTAACCCGACGCCCTCTTGGGTGCACATAGTTCCGGTGGCTCCCTTTGCCACCGCGATCGGTGAAGCCTGCCCGCTTCAAGTCGTCGATCAACTCACGCACCTTTCGAGGCATGAAAACTCCAGCAGCCGGCTGTCCAAAGCTCTTCCCGAACGTAAAGACCGAGCCTACCGCGTTTGATGATCGCTGATATTCTTCAATTGTCGCGGACCGTCGTCAACGGATCAAGGCACCCTCCGGTAAACCTTGGGTCGCGCGAACTGGCCTTGCCAGGATCGGGGGGCGGATTATGATGCGTCGCCGCTCGGGATCAGCTTCGCTTGCGAGTTTGCTCCGGCTTCGGGATTCTCCTTGAAGACGATAGGCATGGGTCCGTCCGAGGGTTCCGCCCTTTGGGACCCATCCTCCTCGCTTTCCCCATCGGTTCCAGTCGCCAAGGACGGCGAAGGGTAGGGTTCAGGCTCATGCTCCATTCGCAAGGCGAGCGTCAGACGACTTCGCGGGGCGCATCGGCGAGGTGCCCCGGTCCTCGACCCTGTCGGGCGCGATTGCTCCCGAACTCTTTGGCGACCGCCTGGCTGACCATCGCGGCCCTGGCGGCGGCGGTGGGTTGCACGTCGGGGCCGGACGGGTTCAAGTTCCGGGGGACGACCGCCGCCAGCTTCCTCCGCCAGATCGACTCCGAGAAAGACCCCAACGTCCGCTACGCGGCCTATGACAGCCTGGGTTCGCCTCGGGTTTACGACGACGAGGCGCAAAAGGCCAAGGCCGCCGAGGTCCTGGTGACGAAGCTCCAGGGGCGGAAGGAGCCGACCGCCACCCGGGCCGTGATCTGCCGGACCCTGGGCAATATCCGCCGCCCCGAGGCCCGCGAAGCGATCCTGGCGGCGACCAACGACGAGGACGCCCTGGTCCGCGCCGAGGCTTGCCGGGCCTTGGGCCGGGTGGGGCGGAGCGAGGATGCCACGATCCTGGCTCGGGTGATGACGATCGACGTCGCCGGGGAATGCCGGGTCGCGGCGATCGAGAGCCTGGGCGAGCTCAAGTCGAAGGACCGGCGGATCACCGAATACCTCGTCACCGGGATGGAACACGACGACCCCGCCATCCGGGTCGCGTCGATGAACGCCCTCCGCCAGATCACCGGCAAGGACCTCGGCGTCGACGCCCTGGCCTGGAAGAAGTACGTCGACACGCTGCCCAAGGCCGAGAACCCCGTCGCCGCCGACGAGGCCGTCGCCAAGACCTCGACGACCGGGGCGAACTCGGCGGTGAATTCCTCGATGATCCCCGGCTTCCTGAAGCGATGAACCGGCCCCGAGCCGTCAGCCCCGGTGCTCGCGGACCCAGAGGATCTGCGCGGTGTGATGCCTGCCGTGCCAGGCGTACTGACTCAAGGCCTGACCAAGGTCGACGGTCTGGTCCATCTCGGGGTGGAAAAACGACCGGGCGAACTGCTCCTCGGTCATCGACCGGAGGAGCCTGGCCCACCGCGCATGGAGCCCATCCAAGATCGCGAGCGACGCGCGGATGTCGCCGCTCCGGGCGTCTTCCAACTCGGCCCATCGGCTCTCTTCATACGGTTTGATCGTCGGGCGATCCTCGGTCAAGGCCCACCGGAAGCGGGCAGAGGCGTTGAGGTGGCTGTCGGCGAGGTGGTGGACGATCTGGCGGATCGTCCAGTTCCGATACTTCGTGTCAAGCTGGTCGTCCCGAAGCCCCGCCACCGCATCGCTCAATGCGGATGGCGCGGCCTCGACTTCCGCGATCAGCTCCGCGCGCCGCCCGGAGTCGATCCGGTCCTCGGGCACGAAAACACCCGCCGGGTCCTGGGGAGCTTCCACGTTCGCCTCCGAGATCGAGAGAATTTCCGTCCGAATTGGGGGCGACCTCGACGGATCAGAGTCCGACTCGTCTCGCGAGGTTCGGTCGACCCGGCAAGTCTGAGTTGAATTAGGCTGGCATCAGGTCTTGGATTCGCTGGGGTTCTTCGCCCAGAAGACCGGCCGGGTCGGTGGCGGTGCTGTCGAAGATCGACGAGGTCTTGAACAGCTCGAATTCGCCTCGGGACCCGGCGTGCGCCGTCTTCGAGAGCAGGGCGGCGAGTTGGGCGTCGTCCATCGGCTGAAACGTGCGGACGGCCTCGAACGCCTGGTCGAGGATTTCCATGCTGTCGAACCCGGTGATGACCACCGAGGTCGGCAGGTTCAGGGCGTAGTGCAGGCACTCGATCGCCGAGACCGTGTTCGACTTGAGGATGATCCCGTTGCCCAGGGTCTTCATCGCCAGGATGCCGACGTTCTGCTTGACCAGCTCGGGCAAGACGAGCTGGGCGAAGCTCCGGTAGTGGTGATCCATGACGTTGATCGGCATCTGCACGGCGTCGAACTTGAACCCGTTCTGGCTCGCCACTTCGAGCATGTGGAGGTGGATGTACGGGTCCTTGTGCCCGGTGAAGCCGATGTAGCGGATCTTCCCCGCCTGCCTCGCCTCGACGAGCGCATGGTGCGCCCCTTCTTCGTCGAAGATCCGGTGCGGGTCTTCGAACCGCAAGACCTCGTGGTGCTGGACCAGGTCGATGCAGTCGGTTTCGAGCCGCTTGAGCGACTGGTCGAGCTGCTTGACCGCTTCTTTCTTCGTCCGACCGTCGATCTTGGTCATCAAGAACACCTTGTCGCGGTAGCCGTTGCGCAAGGCTTTGCCCATCCGAGTCTCGCTGGTCCCCTTGTTGTAGTCCCAGGAATTATCCATGAAGTTGATCCCCCGGTCGACCGCCGACCGGACGATCTCGATCGCCAGCTTCTCGGAGACCGTCTTCAAGCCGATGTGCCAACCCCCCAGCCCGATGGCCGAGACCCGCTCCCCGGTGCTCCCGAGCGTCCTGTAGATCATCGATGCTTCCGACATCTCGCCCGTCCCTTCGCCTCGAACCTGTTTTGAACGATTGCTGACTTCAGTGATCGACTACCCATCAAAAACCAAGCCAAACCGGGCGATCTCGAAGGACTCGAACGGAGGCGCGGGGTCGGGTGTAGCTTTCGAATCTGGAGATCCGGATTGCAAATCGCAGGATTGCAAATCGCAAAAAAATCGCAAATCAAGATTTCTGAATCCTTTGCGATTTGCAATCCTGCGATTTGCAATTCTTGATCTCGAAGAATCTCCAGATTCGAAAGTTACACCCCGCAGGGTCGGTCGCCTCGCCCACGGGTGGCATCTTGGCTTAATCTGTCTTAAGATCGAGGCGAGAGCCGGATCATCTCGCCCCTCCCTCGAATGGCCGGTCCCATTTTTATCATCCGTCTTCGAATTTGGATTTGAGACCGACGATGATCCACCCGCGAAACCGCCGACGACGGCTGACCCCCGCCGTATCGCCGCTCGAAGCCCGCCAGTTGATGAGCGCGGACGTCCTGACCTACCACAACGACAACGCCCGAGACGGGGCCAATACCGCCGAGACGACGCTGACCCCGAGCGACGTCAACTCCGCCAACTTCGGCAAGGTGGGCTTCCTGGGCGTCGACGGCAAGGTCGACGCCCAGCCGCTGGTCCTCACCGGCGTGGGGACCGCGTTGGGGGTGCGCGACATCGTCTACGTCGCCACCGAGAACGACAGCGTCTACGCCTTCGACGCCGGCAGCGGCGCCTTGATCTGGCACGACGGCCCGTCGACGCTCATCCCGGGCGAAACCCCCGTGCCGGCCGCCGACGTCAACTGCACCCAAGTCGAGCCGACCTTGGGGATCACCTCCACGCCCGTGATCGACCTGAACTCCGGCGCGATCTACGTCGTGGCGATGAGCAAGGCGGTGGTCAACGGCCAGGCGACCTATTACCAGCGAATCCACGAGCTGAACATCGCCACAGGCGCCGACAAGGTCGCGCCGGTGGCGATCGACCGGTCGATCTCGGTCCCAGGCCAAGGGCCGGGCGGCAACGGCTCGACCGTCTCCTTCGACCCCAAGATGTACGAAGAGCGCGACGCCCTGACGGACGTCAACGGCGTCATCTACACCGCCTGGGCGTCGCACTGCGACGACCCGGCATACACCGGCTGGGTGATCGGCTTCCGTGCCGGAAACCTCGGCCTGGCGGCGGTGGCGAACGTCGACCCCAACGGGACCCCGGCGTCGAGCAATATCGACGCCGGGTCGGGCGGGTCGTTCTGGAACAGCGGAGGAGGGTTCGCGGCCGACTCATCGGGCAACCTCTACAACATCTCGGCCAACGGCCCATTCGACCCGACGCAAGGCGACTACGGCGACTCCTACATCAAGCTGGCGGCCTCGGGCGGGACCTTGGGCGTCAACGACTACTTCACCCCTTCGAACCAGCAGACCCTCTCGAATCTGGACCAGGACCTCGGTTCGAGCGGGGTGACTTTGCTCCCCGACATGGTCGACGCCTCGGGGGTCACCCGCCACCTGATGGTCGGCTCGGGCAAGGACGGCAACATCTACCTGCTCGACCGCGACAACCTTGGCAAGTTCAACGCCTCGACCAACCAGGTCGTCCAGGAGGTGTCCAACGGCGTGGGCGCATCCGAGTTCGGCACGCCGGCCTACTTCAACGGGACCGTCTACTTCGGCGGGATCAACACCAACCTCCGCGCCTTCTCGATCAAGAACGGCGTGGTCTCGAACACCCCGACGTCGGAGTCTCCCGACACGTTCGGCTACCCCGGCTCGACGGTGGCGATCTCCGCCAACGGGACGAGCGACGCCATCGTCTGGGCCGCCGAGAACGGCCCCACCGCCGCGCTCCACGCCTACGACGCCTCGAACCTGGCCCGCGAGCTTTACAACAGCAACCAGGCCGCCAATGGCCGCGACCAGTTCGGGGCGGGCAACAAGTTCATCACGCCCACGGTCGCCAACGGCCACGTCTACGTCGGGACCACCAACGGGGTCGCCGTCTTCGGCCTGCTCCCGTCGGCGACCCCGCCGCCGTCGCCGCCGGTCGTCACGCCGCCGATCATCCCCAGCCCGCCCATCCCGGCCCCGTCGCCTCCGACCGTGCTGGTCAAGGCGTTCGGCTACCCCGCCTTTTCTGTCGGGGGGTTCAACGAGCTCGGGGCGGTGGGGGCCGACCCGGCCGTCGGCGAGTCGGGCTTGACCTACACCTGGTCGGTGGTCTCGACCCCGCCGGGGGCGCCGACTCCGTCCTTCTCGCAGAACGGGACGAACGCCTCGAAGGTCGTCGGGGTCGGGATCGCCGCCGCCGGGCTTTACGACTTCCGGGTCACGATCCGGGCGCCCGACGGCCAGGCCGTCACCAGCGACGTGTCGATCTCGGCCGCCATCCCCACGCCCAGCTTCGCCGCCCCCGCCTTCACCGGGGCCACCCGGACGACCGGGACCCCGCTCTTGCTGGGAGCCTTGGCCACCGACCCCGCCTTCCCCGGGTCGGCCCTGACCTACACCTGGTCCACCGTCAGCACCCCGGCCCGGGTCCAAGCACCTCGATTCTCGATCAACGGTACGAACCAGTCGAAGCTCACCGCCGTTACCCTGAACAAGCCGGGCACCTACGTCTTCCAGGTCCGGGCCACCAACCCGTTCGGCCAGTCGGTGACATCGGAGGTGTCGGTGCTCGTCGCCACCCCGTCGCGGTCGAGGCGGCGCTGAGGTCTCGCGACCTTTGCCGATCGTCGGGGTTTCCTCAACGCCGTCGTCGCCCTGGCCGATCTCAAGAGGTGGAGTAGGTTAGCGTTGCGGAGGAGAGCATGATGCGATCGGGGCGAAGGATCGCCGTCAGGGCCGCGCTGGTCGTCTTGTGGCTCGCCGTGGCGGCGATGGGGGGCGACCGTTCCCCTCGGGTGCTCGTGCCCAACGCGGTGCAACCGCCGGGGGCGAGCTTCGAGCAGGACACGACCAGTCGGCAGAAAATCCTGCTCGTGAAGGATTCGCTCCGGGCGACGGCGTCCGAGTTGGCCTCGGAACCGTTCCGGGCGACCGCCACCGCGTCGCGCCGATTGGTCGAGCGGCTGGGCGTTCGCGTCGCCGAATCCATCCCTCGCCTCCCGATCCCCCCGGCGCACCAATCCCCCGAGGCGGGCGGGCCGTGTACCCCGGCGCGGTTGACCCCGCTCTACGACAGCGGGCTGGCGTATCGGGCCTTGCTCGACCTGATCGCCTCGGCCCGATGCCGGGTCGACTTGATGATCTTCGGCTGGGACGACGACGAGGCGGGGCGGGCCGTCGCCGACGCCCTGATCGCGCGGGCCAGGGCCGGCGTCCTGGTCCGCCTCATGGTCGACCGGGGCGGGTTCGTCATCGGCGAGGGGAACGCCCGGTTCGCGCTGGGATGTCCGACGTTCCTCGACACCCTCAAGGCCGAGCCGAACATCCGCCTGATCGAGACGCCCGACGCCTTCTTGCAATTCGACCACCGCAAAGTGGCCGTGGTCGACGACCGGGTGGTCTGGACCGGCGGGATGATCCTCACCCAGCCCGCCCTGGTCCGATGGCACAACTTCGCGTTCCTGGCCGAAGGGGCGATCGTCCCCCAGTACGCCGCCCTGTTCGCCGAGCGCTGGACGGAACTGGGCGGTTGCCCCGCTCCCCTCTGTCCCCAGTCCGCCGTCATAGCCCAGGCCGTCCCCAACGCGACGGTCCGGATGGTCCGGACCGACATCGACCGGCGCTCGCTCAAGGAAGCGGTCTACGGGGCGGTCGACTCGGCGCAGCACCACATCTACCTCGAGAACCCGTACTTCAGCGACCAGATCCTGGCCAAGAAACTGGTCGCCGCCCGCCGCCGAGGCGTCGACGTCCGGACCGTCCTGACGATGCGGGGCAACATCCGCCAGATGAATAAGATCACCAACATCACCGCCAACCACCTGTTCCGAGGGGGTGTCCGCGTCTATCTCTACCCCGCGATGACCCACGTCAAGGCGATGTCGGTCGACGGCAACCTCGCCTACATCGGCACCGGGAACTTCGACGAGCTGAGCCTCCGCAACAACCGAGAAGTCTCGCTCACCGTCCGGGGGCCGGAACTGATCCGAGAGGTCGACGAGAACCTCTTCCTCCGCGACATCGCCGCCTCCGAGGAACTCCACGCCCTGCTCCCCAAGCCGATCGGGCGGCTCCTGCTCGACGCCCTCCTCCTCTGGTATTGACCCGAGGAGGAATCGACCTCGGCAAAGGATGCCTTCCCGACGCCCGATGGGCCGAGTCATTTGGCGTTGGGCGGCATCGATCGTAATATGAGCGGGAGGCCCCTCGGAGTCGCCTGTCGCGTCTCGCAGGGGATAAGACCGATCCCGGAATTTCATTGCAGATCGCAGATCGCAAAGTCAAATCCATTGGGACAATGCTTTGGGTCGTGACCTACGGAAACCGGATGACTCACCGCATCGACGCGGGAAAAGAATCGCAAGCCATTAACAGGATATGACTCGCGAATTTCGTACAGCGACTCGAAGCCATGCCATCCACGTTTACTAGCTTGATGATCGTCAACGAAGGGCTCGGCGCCCTCAAAGTCAGTGTCTATAACAATTTAGGACTTCGGCGCCGATCAGTCGTCAACAAAAGACGGAAAAGGTACAAGTTTCCGTAGATCACGACCTTTTCCCTTCCTCTAAACTTTCGGTGGTTGGCGAAGCCCGCCCGGGTTCGATGCGGCGGCGAGCTCAACTCCGAGGATCGAAATATCATCCTGGGGACTCTCGCCCCCATGCCACCGAGTGATCTCCGCCATCATGGCGGCGATCCCTTCCCGGATCGGTTGGGTTCGCCCCCGGTCGATCGCATCGAGGAGCCGGGCGTCGCCGAACCGTTCGCCGACAGGGTTCATCGCGTCGGGGAGGCCGTCGGAGTAGAGATACAACCGATCCCCCTCGGCCAGGTAAACGCTCTGTTCGGCGTAAGGCGCTTCCGCCAGACCGATCGGAAAACCCGGGCTTTCGAGGATCACCGGGCCTTTGCCGGCGGGAAGGTGGAGCGGGCCTGGGTGGCCCGCGGAGACGTGGCGGAAATCTCCGGTCGAGACGTCGAGGACCCCATACATGAGCGTGGCGAACTGCTCGGTCGCGACGTCGTAGGGGAAGTACCGATTCAAGCGGTCGGCGACCTCGCCGGGCGGTGTGATCTCGATCCGGTCGAGGGTGTCTCGATTTCGGTTCAGGATCGAAGATGGCTCCGCCAGCGGCGACAGGAGCCGACTGAGCGTCACCGATAGCAGGGCCGACGGGACGCCATGACCACTCACATCGAGAACGTAAAGACCAACCTTCCCGTCACCGAGCGGGATGATGCTCAAGCCGTCGCCGGCCAGTTCGTCGCATGGTTGATAACACCAGCCGAACTCCAAACCAGGAACCCGAAGCGCGGCTCCGGGTAGGAACGTCTTCTGAATCTCCGCCGCCGCTTCGAGGTCGCGCGACATCCGCCTGTTGACCCGTTTCAGTTGCGAATTGGTCTCCTCCAATTCAAGTTGGAGGCGGCGGAGTTTCAAATGCGTCTCGACGCGAGCATGCAGCTCTTCCATTTGAAACGGCTTGGTCAAGTAGTCTACCCCGCCGACGGCGAACGCCTTGACCTTGTCGAGGTTTTCGTTGAGAGCGCTGATGAAGATGACCGGGATACCCCGCAAGGCCGGATCAGCCTTGAGGTGCCCGCAAACCTCATAGCCGTTCATCTCCGGCATATTGATGTCGAGCAGGATCAAGTCCGGGGGGGCTTTCCGGGCCGCCATCAGCGCAAGCTCTCCGCTCGGGACCGGCCGGACCTTGTACCCTCGATCTTTGAGCATCCCGGAGAGCACCTGGAGATTGGCCGAGACATCGTCGACCACCAAGATGCTGGCCGGCTTCGCGACCGACTTTTCCTCGACCGACGGGCCGGACATCGCCAGTCCTCCGACGCGACTTTCGGGGGGTTTTGGTGGCATCGAAGGCTCCTCTTGCCCGCGAGGGGGACGATTCAACGAAGCTCCGATGCGTCGGCGGCATTCCGGTCGAACAAGCCGAGGAGCTTCTGATATTCGAAGCGTTCGGCCAAAGATCGCAGCCCTCGCGCGATCTCGGGAGCCGGCGCTTCGAGCTCCTGGATTTTCGCCAGCAGTTGGTCAAGATCCGCCCCGATGACGGCTTCTCGCATCTGATCGATCAAGTCTTGATGCACGCTTGATAGCGATTCCGGGATGAGTTCAACCACTTCATCCCGATCCTCGGCGGGAGCATCCTCAACGTAGAGGAACTCGACCCCGAGGTGGGTTTGAATCTTTTGGAACAACTCCGCCTCCTTGAAAGGCTTGCCCATGAAATCATCGGCGCCGTTGCCCAAAAGTTCCTGACGGTTATCATCCATCGCGCTGGCGGTCACGGCGATGATCTTGGGTTCCTCGCCACCGGTCGAGGCCCGGATCGTCCGAATCGCCTCCAGGCCATCCATCACGGGCATCAAAAAATCCATGAGGATCAGGTGTGGCCGCCAGACCTTGAACTCCTTGACGGCTTGCTCTCCGTCAGAAGCCAACTGGACCTCGAAGCCCACGGGCTCAAGCATATGCACCAGGAGTTCGCGATTGTCCTCAACATCGTCGACAACCAGGACCCGACAGTTCTCCTGGCCAGGCTTGAGCCGGAGGACTTGTCGAGGCTTGTCGATGAGGGGGACCGCTTGCACATCGCTTTCGTTGAGAGGCAGGAGGATCGCAAAAGTGCTCCCCTTGCCAACCTGGCTAACCACCGTGATGTCACCCCCCATCAGGCGGACAAATTCGCGGCTGATCGCCAGGCCAAGCCCCGTACCGCCAGCCTGCTGCCCCGTCTTGGTTTGCTGGAAATGCCGGAACAACTTCGATTGATCGTCCGCCGAAATGCCGGGGCCGGTGTCCTCGACTTCGACTCGGAGGCAAGGCCCCGTCGGCCCCTGGCGGTCCGCTCGAACGCGCAAGCCGATCCTCCCTCGGTCGGTGAACTTGACGGCGTTGCCCAAAAGGTTGATGAACACTTGACGCAATTTGTTGATGTCGGCATTCATGTATCGAGGGACGTCGCCGATCAGCTCCACGATGAACGACAACTTCTTGCCGTCCGTCCGGACCCGAAACATCATCTCCAGGTCGCTCAACAGGTCGATCAGGTCGAACGTGGTCAGATTCAAGGTCGTGCGACCCGCCTCGATCTTGGACATTTCGAGGATGTCATTGATCAGGGCGAGCAGGTGCTCGCCGCTCCGGTTGATGATCCCCAGATACTGGTTTTGCCGGGCGTCGAGGTTCCGGTCGCGGAGCATCAACTGAGAGAATCCGAGGATGGCGTTCATGGGCGTGCGGATCTCGTGCGACATGTTCGCCAGGAAAGCGCTCTTGGCGCGGTTGGCGGCTTCGGCGGCATCCTTCGCCTTCGCGACCTCTTCCTCGGAGCGCCGCCGCTGGGTGACGTCCTCCATGGCCAGGACCAAAAGCTCGCCGTGATGGCCCGCTTGCAGCTTGCGGGCGTTGAGCAGCATCACCCTCCTCCCGATGGTCGGGAAGGTGTGCTCAAGCTCGAAGTCGTCGAAGACGGAACTCTTGGGGACGATGTCCTCAAGCAACGTCCGGAGGTCGGGGATGTCCCACTGGCCGTTGCCCAACTCGTAGATCAGTCGGCCTTCGGTTTCACCGGGCGAAACGTGGAACGTCTGGTAGAAGGCGCGATTGGCCGATTGGACGCGCAAGGAGGCGTCGAGGATCAGGAGCGGCTCGCGCACCGTGTCGACGATATTCTGCGCGTAGGTCTGGATGTCCTCGACCAGTGGTTCTCCCGTCATCAAGACCATCCTCAATCTTCGGAGTCGCGGCGGGCGGTAGGCCGTCGGGATCATCAGCCTCCGACCTGATTTACCAGTCGTTCGCCGAGGCGGCTGACGGCATCCCCTCGTGACGCTCACCGATTTTACACCTTTTCAAAACACTATGCGATGTCCAGGTCAATTTCTGGTCGTTGATTGGTTGGAACGGGTATAGCTTTCGAATCTGGAGATCCTTCGAGATCAAGAATTGCAAATCGCAGGATTGCAAATCGCAAAGGATTGAAGGATCTTGGCTTCTGATTTTTTGCGATTTGCAATCCTGCGATTTGCAATCCGAACCTCCAGACTCGAAAGCTACACCCGGTTGGAACGTCGCCGAGCCGCGAGGGGCGGGCTTGTAGGCCCGGCCGGCGAAGCCCGAGTTGATGTGCGACAGCTCGACCTGATCGCCGTGGCGGTCCAAGAGGCGGCGGGTGTCGACCTCGAAGACGGCCTGCTCGCGGTCGAGGTAGGATTTGAGCATCCGCTGGAGCCGGTCGGGGTCGGGCCAGAAGAAGACGCGCCGGGTGCCACGGGTTGTACCCGACCCGTGATCTCAGCGTGGCCCAAATCATGGGTTGTAACCAACCCGTGACATCCGTTTCGGGATTCCGGTCTGAGGGTTTAGCTCACCACCCCGGTATCCATTTTGAGCCTTAGCTTTTGATCTTCGCCAACGGCAGAACCAGTTGCTTCCCATCGCTCGACAACGCGACGAAACCCAAATGTTCGTAGAAAGCTTTTGCCGTCTCATCCTTGGCATCAACCACCAAAGCCGCGACCGCCACCTCCGAGCGGAGCGAACGCATCACCGCATCCCAGACCAAGGCTCCACCCAGCTTCTGGCCGCGATAGGCCAAGTCGATGGCCAACCGTCCCAATCGAGCCACCGGCACCAATGGGTACCGTGGGAGCCGCTTGACCAGGCTTTCGGGCAGGTCGGCGAGCGGTACTCCGGCGGCGGCCAGCGTGTAGTAGCCGGCCACCTTGCCCGCCGCCGGATCAAGGGCGACGTAGCAGGCGGTCGCCCTTCGTTTGATGTCCTGGCCCACTTGCTCGCGGAAGTAGCGATCCAACGCCTCGACGCCGCACGAGAAGCCCGCTCGATCATGCCCAGCCGCGAGTCCGACGATCGAGAAGGCAGGGGTCACCGCGGTTCCCCGATCAATCGAGCATGAGCTTGCCGGGCACGCTCCAAGGCGAGGGCTGGGGCAGGTGGATTGAGGAGCAGATCAACGAATCGGCGCCGATCGTCGAGAGTGAGGCGGATCAGATGGGTATCCTCGATCGTCCGACGCGCCGCCGCTTGGGCGGCGACGACGATGAAATCGCTGACGCTTCGCCCCTCGATCTCGGCAGCTTGCTTCAGGACGGCCAAGGCATCGGGGGTGATCCTCGCTTCAATCCGGGTCGTCCGGCTTGGTCCTCGGGGCATGATTCAACCTTGACCTTAAGTAGTTTGTCCGTGAGACACCCGGACATTATCGACGCAGGTCCGAGCGGAGTAAAGCGAACAACGGTGCGGTCGCCTTGGAATTTTGGCCTTTCTCGAAGAACAGAGAACGGAACACGATACTCGTTCGGACCGCAACCCGAGTCGAGGGAAATCGAGGCGAAGTTCCCTGCCACGCGAGTCAGGCCTGAGCGTCGATGCCTCGGATCAACTCCCATCGCCAGATCAGGCGGTCGGGGCGGCCTCGCTGCCGTCCGACGACTCGGATGGTCAGGTCGAAGATGTCGGGCACGGCGCCGGGGACCGTGACCTCGGCGATGGCGTTCTTGGCGTTGTCGGCGTATCGATCCAGGAGTTGGAACGTGGCTGAACCGCGAGGGGCGGGCTTGTAGGCCCGGCCGGCGAAGCCCGAGTTGATGTGCGACAGCTCGACGCGGTCGCCGTGGCGGTCCAAGAGGCGGCGGGTGTCGACCTCGAAGACGGCTTGCTCGCGGTCGAGGTAGGATCTGAGCATCCGACCGAGCCGGTCGGGGTCGGGCCAGAAGAAGACGCGCCCGTTCAGGGTTTCGAGCCAGGCTCGCGGGGTCATGTCGACCAAGCAGTCGGGCAAGACCTCGGGGTCGAGCGGCTTCTGGTCGCGGACGTAGGCGGGGCCTAGATTTGGGTCGGTGATCTCCACGGTCCGGGGGCGGTGGCTCGACTCGATGCCCAAACGCTCGGACCCGGACACGGCGTAGCGGTCGAGCAGGCTCGACGTGCTCAGGAGGCCGAACCGCTCGATGCTCGCCCAGTTCCGGGCGTCGGCCATGTGGTATAAGACCGGGTGCTTGGCGATCAGGCGCTCGCAATTCATAAGCTCTGGGTTCCTTCTCAAACTCCGAAATTCGCTCGCGACGATCTTTCGAGGCGACGGGTCGGCCGATCGCCTACAATCATCAAGAGGAAAGCTTCGCGGGCGAACCTCGAAGCCTGGATGGGTGTCGCGGGTTGGGTGAGATCAGCAGGTCGGCGCGAGGGGTCATGGACAAGCATACGCTGGAATTGCTCGAATTCGACAAGGTTCGCGCTTTGGTCGCGGCGCAGGCCGCTTGCTCGCTCGGCAAGGACTCGGCGCTCAAGATGGAGCCGAGCCTCGACCTCGGCGAGATCCGAAGTCGGCAAAGTCTGACCACCGAGATGGCCGACGCCCTCGGCTCGGGGTTGTATCCCCCGTTCGGCGGGCTTCGGGACATCCGCCCCGTGGTCCGGCGCGCCCAGGTCGGGAGCTTGCTCGACGCCGAGGAGCTGAGCGAGGTCGTCGAGTCGCTCAAGGCGATTGCCAACCTCGGCGACTGGCTCGACAAGGTGGGCAATGAGTTCCCCAGGCTCGGCGGGATGAGGCGCGAGGTGTCGAGGTTCGACGCCCTGAGCAACAGCATCGAGTCTTGCATCGACGAGCGGGGCAAGATCCTCGACACCGCGAGCCGCCGCCTGTCCGTCATCCGAGGGGAGATCGGCCAGGTCGAGGACCGGATCAAGGAAACCCTGGCGAGGATGCTCCGGTCGACCGAGATCAAGCGGATCTTGCGGTTCCCGAACTACTCGATGGTCGGCCACCACTACGTCCTCCCGATCGCCAAGGAGCACCGAGGCGAGATCCAAGGCTCGGTCCACCGGACCAGCGCCACCAACGAGACCGTTTACGTCGAGCCGCAGGCCATCGCCGAGAAATCCGCCCAACTCTCGTTCCTCCGGGCCAAGGAACTCAAGGAAATCCGCCGGATCTTGCGCTGGCTGAGCGCCCAGGTCGGGCAGGTCGCCGACTCGCTCCTGGGAACCTTGGAAACCCTGGCCGAGCTTGACCTGATCTTCGCCCGAGGCCGCTATAGCCTCGACTTCGCCCACACCCCGCCCGACCTCAACGCCGAAAGCAAGCTCCACCTCCGAGGCGCCCGCCACCCGCTCCTGGAAGCGATGTTCCGGGCCGAGAAGAAGCGGTCGACGACCGTCGCCCCCGAAGAAGGCGAATCCGTCGAATCACCCCCACCCATATTCGCCGAGCCTCGCCAGGTCGTCCCGATCGACATCCACCTCGGGTTCCAGTTTCGGACCCTGGTCATCACCGGGCCGAACACGGGGGGCAAGACCGTCGCGCTCAAGACCGTCGGCCTCTTGGCGATGATGGCCCAATCCGGCCTCCACATCCCGGCGCATCAGGGGTCGCAGCTCCCGGTCTTCGACGACATCCTCGCCGACATCGGCGACGAGCAAAGCTTGGAGCAATCCCTGTCCACCTTCTCGTCGCACATCCGCCGGGTCTCGGCGATCTTCTCGAAGGCGACCGAGCGTTCCCTCGTCATGATGGACGAGATGGGCGCCGGGACCGACCCCGCCGAAGGCGCCGCGCTGGGGCGTTCGATCTTGGACGAGCTCGATTCGGTCGGCGGCCTGTCGATCGTCACGACCCACATCGGCGACCTGAAGACCTACGCCTTCTCGAACCCCCGGGCCGAGAACGCGGCGGTCGAGTTCGACCTCGAAACCCTCCGCCCCCGCTACCGGCTCCACATCGGCGACATCGGCCAGTCGAACGCGATGCAGATCGCCCGCCGCTTGAACCTCCCCGAACACCTCGTCGCCCGAGCCGCCCGCTATCTGGAGCAAGGCCAAGGGGCACAAAACCCCGACCTCGCGATCGTCCAGAAGCTCCGCAAGGACGCCGAGGACGCCCGCCAAGCCGCCCTCCTGGCCCAGAGCGAAGCCGAGCGGAGCCGGGAAGCCCTCAACCAGCGGCTCGGCGACCTCCAGCGCCAGGCCGAATCCGACGCCCGGATCACCGAGGCCCGGGCACGCCTCCAGGCCGGCGACCGCGTCGTCGTCCCCCGCTTCGGCTACGACCGCCCCGGCCGGGTCGTCAAGATCGACCCCAAGAAGCGGACCGCCACCGTCAGCATCGGCGTCATGAAGTGGGACGTCGCCATCGACGAACTCATCCCCCAGATGATCCGCCGGCCCGAGATGCCCAAAGACCCCAAGGAGAAGGACAAGCCCAACCTTGTCGCCACCAAGCCGGGGGCGAGGCTCGAAGACTTCGAGGAGTAATCCGCTGGCGGGTCTGGCCAGTCCCCGCCTAAGATTGGGCATCCTTCCCTCATCGCGCCGGAGGTCGTCATGCAGTTCCAGTTCAACTTCGAGAAGACCGTGCAGGCCGCGGCGGTCCTGTTGAGCCTGGACGGCGACCGGATGGAGTCGATCCGGCTCCTCAAGCTCTTGTATATCGCGGATCGGGAGATTTTGGCGGAAGCCGGCGCCCCGATCACGGGCGACAAGGCGGTCGCTCTGAAACATGGGCCGGTGCTCAGCCAGGTTTATCAACTCATCAAAGGCCAGACATCCCGGGCCGGCGAATGGGCGGATGCCCTTCGGACGGTCAACCACAACGTCGAACTCCGCAAGCCGGTCGATCGCGGCAAATTGAATCGGGCCGAGGTCGAAAAGCTCCAAGAGATCACCGACCGCCATCGGAACGACACCGCCTGGGAGATCTGCGACCAGACGCACGACTTCCCCGAGTGGAAAGACAACTACGTCCTCAACGCCTCGATGCCGATCCCCTGGGAGCAGGCGCTCGAGGCCCAAGGGAGGGGCGATCTCATCCCGGCCGCGGAACGCCAAGAGGAACTCCGGCAAGTCCTCGACACCCTCTTCGGGTCCTGACCGTGCGGGCGGGCGACACCTTCTATCTCGACCACCAAGCGGCCGACGGGCACCTCCGGGTCATCATCTCCGACCCGGAGCAAAACTCCGCCCGCGTGCTTTTCGTCAGCATGACAAGCTACGACATTGACTTTCCATGAAGTTGTCCCGATCGCGGGACGCCACTTGTTAAGCTGTCATAGGGAGTTGCGCAGTTGATTGAATCTTGTACAGTGGTTTTGAGCGGTAGGTACGTATCGCCTCCCGGACGATCTGGGCCTTGGACTCGTACCAACTGATCCCGGTGGTGTAGAAGTGCCACGACAACCGCGCGAACGCCCGGATGGCCATCCCGATGTGGTTGCGTTGTGCCCGCGTCGAGCGGGCCTGGCAACGCTCGACGTTGCAGCATTGCTTCAACGCCCGGTGGTATTGCTCGATCGTCCAACTCCGCTCGGCCAGCTCCAGGCGACGCAGGTCATCCATCGCCAGGTCGTTGGTCGCCCAGTACTCAATGTCTCCGTCTCGGGAGACCACCTTGAACACCCGGACCGAACCAAACCCTTGCAGATGAGCCGCGATCGACGACGTGGCGAACGGCAGGTCGGCGACCGCTCGATACCCTTGCCGGTCGAGGTCCACCTTGCGGTTGACCTTCAGTTGCGTCAGGAACACCCAGCCGCAGTCGCGGATCAGCTTCAGGTTGGCCAAGCTCGAATACCAGCTGTCGAAGAGCACGGCGCGAGGCGAAAAGCCCCGACGCTTGGCGGTCCGGACCATCGCCTGGAAGTGGTCGTTCTTGGTCAAGTCGTCGACCGGCTTGTCGAAGATCCGGTAGTCCACCGGCAGGGTCCGATCGCCGTCGGACCAGACCAGGCTGATCAGGTTGATCCCCCAGACGACCCGCTTGTGCTTGCCCGACCAGTGGCGGTGCACGGGTTGGATCTTCTTGGCATGGAAGTGATCCAGGGTGGAGTCGTCGAGGACCAAGACGCCGTCGTCCTTCTTGAGCAGCGGCTCGACCTCGGCGTAGAGCGTCTCGGGGTCGGGTTCGAGTCGCTGGAGCAAACGGGTGTAGGCGTCGTGAGTCGGCGGGACCAGACTGGGTGGTTGGCTTCGCGCGGCCTCACAACACGACGCCGAGCGAGGCGACGCGATCAGGAAGTCGATGTAATCGATGTCTCGGCACTTGGGATGGCTCATGGCGTCATCCTAGGGCCAAAATCGCCGACGCGAAACGTGGACAAAATTCAATCAACTGCGTAACTCCTATGTCATCTGGACGTTAATTGTTGGATGAGGTAATCTTGAATGATCGAGGCTGAGTGTTCCCTTGAGGAAGGCGATTATGAATCCGACATCGCTCTTTATGACTACCGTTCTTTCTCTCAGTTTCGTGGACGACCGAGCGGCGGTCAAATCTTATTCAACTTTGACGGACAAATATCATATTGACGTCCAGGACGTGGCAAAAGACGACTTTGGTGAGATTCATGATCTTCGGTGGACCACACCGACTCCGGAAGCTTGTCAAGAATATGGTCGGCTTTTGACAAAGCAAATCAACCATTATCCGGTCAAACTTGTCGAGATGGCAGGACTCAAGAAAATCGTCTTTTGCAACAACTTGACAAATAAAGGAAAATCTATATCAGGCTGCGCCTTTGGTGGAACGATGTGGGTTGATATTGGTCGAAAAGGGGTTACTTTCAAAAGAATGGTCATTCATCACGAGTTCTTTCACTTGTTGGATATCCGTTGTTCCAAACTAGGGATAATTTCTCCCGAATTCCTAGTCGAATGGGAATCTTTGAGCGGTTCAGCCTCGTATAGAGGTGATGGAGGTGGCAGCCAAGATGATCCAATTACTCCCGCTTCCAACGATAACAATCCTGGCTTTGTGACATGGTATGCCAAGAAGAGCGTTTTTGAGGATCGAGCCGAAGTATTTTCTCACTGTATTCTCACACCAAACCGCGTCGCACGCATGGCGGCTAACGACCCGGTAATCAAAGCGAAAGCGGAAAAGATGAAACAACTCATCATAAAGATTTGCCCGGATATTGATGATGAGTTTTGGGTCAATCACAACGCTCTCGACAACGATTATGATCGATGATGTGCCTCTCGACCGAACTGTTGTTGGTCGAGAGGCACATTCATCTTGGAGACGAGTTCGTAAATCAAGGCTTGTCGTCAGACGACGACGGTTCCCGAGGGTGGCGTCGGGAAATCACCGATAGGATTCGTGGGCATCTCGATCGGACCTTCGAGAACCGGTTCGGTAGGCGGTTGGACAGGAGGCGAGTAAGGGCCGGTCCCCGGAGTGCTGGGAATTCCGCTTTGCGGGGACGGAGTAACAGGACTTTGCGGGCTGGCAGTGGGGACCTGGGGCGGACCCGGGACATCGCCGACCACGGCTGCGGTCAACGCACGACCTTCCAAGGCCATCAGGCTGGGCACGGTGAACGCGATCCTACTACGTCGAAAGGTTGTTCATCGGAAGCTGCCTCAACAAGAGAAGTGGAAAGAAACCGCATCCCCGGACCGCGATCGGTCGAGGAGCAACCCGGCAGATTTTTCCGCCGTGGCGATGGAAGTATACTCCTCGCGGCTCAAGATTGAGGTTCGCTCGCCGCGAGTCTTCGACCGATCAGCCGCGAGGCTCAAATCGGAAACCTCAAGTTGATCCCGCGAGGAGTATAAACCAGTTCGCGCCACCAAACGCAAGCATCGACCAAAATTTTTCCGAACCTCTTGGACCCACCCCATGACCTCGGCCCACCGGCTCGCCCCTTTACTTTGCCTGTGCTTGTTCACTGGTTGTTCCCAATCCGCGTTGGACAACCCGTCGTCCCGGCTTGATCCCGGGCCGCACCGGGGGGCGATCAGGGCGATTGACGACAAATTGGGCTTTGTGGAGGTCGTGACCGAGCCGGTCCGGGATGCTCCGTCGGGTTCGCCGAAGTTTCGGGTGGCGGTTTACTTCCTCGGGCGCGACCAGACCTCGACGCTCAAGCCGGTGCCGACCGACGTGGTCTTGAAGGCGTCGTGGGCCGATGCTCCCGCCCCCCGGACGATCGAGATGACCGCCGAGCCGGCCTCGGGCGACCCCACGGGCGCGGCGAAGTTCGTTTCGCCCCCGGTGGAGCACAAGGGGGCCCCGACCGGCTCGGTTTCCGCCAAGATCGGCGATCGGGCGGTCTCGGCGTCGCTTTGAAGCACTGGGGGCAAATCTTGAAAAAGCACGATCGGTCGTCTTGCCTTCGCACGATCGGTCGTGTTATAACCGGGTCCATGAGGACTCCATCGCAGACGACCCGCGAGCGCATCCTCGAGCAAGGCTTGGCCCTGATGAGCCAGGGGGGGCTGTCGGGGGTGACGATCGGCCGGCTTGCCGAGCAGGTGGGGATGTCCAAGAGCGGCGTCTTCGCCCACTTCCGCTCCAAGGACGAGGTCCAGATCGGCTTGCTGGATCACATGACGCGGTTCGCCCCGCCTCATTTTGTCGAGCCCGCGATGCGGGAGCCGGAGGGGCTTCCCCGGTTGGAGGCCCTGGTCAAGAACTGGCTCGGATGGGCACCGAGGGCGGGGCTGCCGGGGGGTTGCCCCGTGGCCGCCGCGATGTTCGAGTTGGACGACGTACCCGGGCCGGTCCGGGACAGGGTCGTGGCGATGGAAGGCGAGTGGCGTGGATTCCTGTACGGGCTGGTCCGCCGGGCGGTCGAGCTTGGGCACCTCCGCGACGACCTCGACGTCGATCAATTCGTCTGGGAACTCTGTGGGATCTACCTGAGCCACCACGCATCGAGTCGATTCCTCCGCGACCCGAAGTCCGACTCCAGGGCCGACCTGGCGTTCCGGTCCCTGATCGATCGGGCGCGATCCTCGAAGGGGAAACGCGCGACCGGCAAGGGCAAATCCTAGGCGGCCTCAAAGTCGTGGACCGAAGGCAATCAGCCAATCTTCCGGGGGTCCGTGCGCCCCGAGATCACCGATATTTTGAAAGAGGTATCTATGCCGACTCATCCCAACCCCGATCCCCAAGGTTTCGGTTACATCGCGCCCCTGATCGTCGCGGTCGTGTTCATCGTCTTGTGTTCGCTCTTCATGGAGCCTCAGCGGAGGAACTTCTCGGCGATCATGCTCGGAGGGGCCGGGGCGGCGTACTTGAACGGCGGCCTGGGAATCTGGGAGTTCGCGTTCGCCACCGTCGTTACCTTCTGCGCTTACAGAGGTCTCAACAACTACCGATTCCTCGGCGTCGGCTGGCTGCTCCATACCGTCTGGGATGTCGTCCACCACTTCTATGGAAGCCCGATCGTGCCGTTCGCGCCGACCTCTTCGGCGGGATGCGCGATCTGCGACGTGGGGATCGCCCTCTGGTACTTCGCGGGTGCGCCCTCCGCTTATGATCTGCTCGGCAAGATGCGAATGCGCACCACGCAAGCCGAGAGCTGATCCAGATCCTCCGCAGCTTCAACGACCCGACAACCATTCGTCCATCGACGTCGAATCGCCGATCGTTCGGCGAGGCGTCTCGTGGGGCGGCGTGCCCCTCCGCGCCCGGAGGACGCCGTCTGAGCAGTCCTGGAAGCCACAAGGATCAGAAGATGAACCGCGGAGAATTTGGTGTGGTCTGGCCGCCTCGACGGTCGCCACTTCCGCGCTGGTCAGTAAACCGGGGTTGCGAGCGGACGCGGGTGGTGAGAGGATTGGGGGCGTGATGATGTCGAGGGGCCTGATCGGGCAGTTGCGAGTCGTCGGGTTCGCCGAAGCGGTTTCCTTCCTGGTCCTCCTGGGCGTGGCGATGCCGCTCAAGTACCTCTATGGGCTTCCGGGAGCGGTCCGGGTCGTCGGCTTGATTCATGGCGTGCTGTTCATGCTCTACGTCGCGGCCGTGGTCCGCGTCGCGGTGGCTCGCCGCTGGTCGGCCATGAGGTGGCTGGAGTCGCTCGCGGCCTCCGTCTTCCCGTTCGGCCCGTTCCTGCTCGACCGGAGACTGCGCCGGGAAGAAGAGGGGGCCTCATGAATGGCTCGGCCCCGCTTGGCGACGGGCATCGGCTCTCGGAAGATTCGCGCGACCTTCCTCGTTTCTTCGCATTGTCATGTTTATAATAATCGCTCGACTAATCCTGACCCGACTTCGAGGTGAGGGTCGCGCCGCGACCTCGCCTTTTCGACCTGCTCTCATCTCCCGCCAAGGACCTGGTCCCTCATGACTTGCCCGCGACGTTCGAATCGCCCCGGCTTCACCTTGATTGAGCTTCTCGTCGTCATCTCGATCATCGCCGTCTTGATCGCCCTCTTGCTCCCGGCCGTGCAGGCGGCGCGGGAAGCGGCGAGGCGGGCCCAATGCACGAACAACCTCAAGCAACTGGCCCTGGCCGCCGTGAACTATCACGACGTCAACGGGTCGTTCCCCGGCGGCGGGTACACGGTGCCCGACTACTACGACACCGGCAACGAGCCGAATTTCAGTTGCTTCGTCCGAATGCTCCCGCACATGGAGCAGTCGGCCGCTTACAACGCGGTCAACTTCAGCCTGGTTTGGAAGGCTCCCGACAACATCACCCTGGCCGGAGTCGGCATCAGCACCCTCTGGTGCCCGAGCGATCCCGACGCCTACAACTCGGTGCCGATCAGCACGATCAACTCGGTCCCGGGCACCAGCCCCACCTACAGCCTGGGCGTCCCGACGGGTAACTTCGTCCAACAGTTCACCAGCTACGGCGCGGTGGCCGGGCTCTGGAACCTGACCGTCAAGACCACAGACAACAACGCCGGGGTTTCCACCTTCGCCGCACGTTACGCCAATCAGTACGGCTTGGTCTTTTGTTCGAGCACGATCAACTATCGGGACGTGACCGACGGCACGAGCAACACCCTCCTCTTCGGCGAGCGGAGCCACACCCAGCTCAAGCGTCAGCTCAGCCCGGCCAACGACTCCTCCGCCCAGGGCAGCGCGACGAACGCCGCCAACGAACTGCTCAAGCAACCGCTCTACCACCAGTGGAACTCGGGGCAGCCCTCGGGCCACCAGATCCAGGCGTTCCGCCAGCCCAACCCGCAAGACCAACCGATCAGCGACGGAGGCGCCGGGACCGCCGAGGCGACCGACCCGTCGAGCGAGCACCCCGGCGGCGTCAACTTCGCCTTCGCCGACGGCTCGGTCCACTTCATCAAGAACACCATCAACACCTGGCCGATGGCCCCCGGTAAAAACTCGCCGCTCTACGTCCAGTACAACCTCAACAACATGAAAACCTGGGATTTCATCCCCGGGGCCAAGCTCGGCGTCTTCCAGGCCCTGGCCACCCGCGCCGGTGGCGAAGTGATCAGTTCGGATCAGTATTGAATCTAACCCCGGCCACACTGCCTGCTCGCAACAAGCGGTAGTGCGGCTCTCCTTGGCATGTGCCAATTTCATTTCCTAAAATGATCTATTCCGTGATCGTTTGAAGATTTGAAGAAACTTATTGAAAGCTATTGCACCTAGCAAATCAGCTTATTAAGCTTGTCTTGCTTGTCTTGGCCAACTCGTCTTAGTTTTGGATGGGGAGCCATGATAGCGGTGGAATCAAGAAGCTCGTTAGTGATGATCGTGTGATCCTCACGTGCCGCTTGAGCTATTTGGAGGGTTCCGACTACTTGATCACATCGCAAGTCAATCAGCCAAACCAATGATTTCATGAATCGCGTTAGGTTGGTCTCGGACGACAAATCGTCCTCTAATCAACAGATAACAGCTTCGACGTTAAGGCACTTTCTCAAACGCTCCTTGATTGGGAGGTATTTACTGGACAATTTGCGTCAAGGTCTGTGCAATCGTAGGTCTGACCTCTGGATTGACCTCTAGCGAGTGTCGCCCATGCCTACCATCCCGC
>JAABUX010000529.1_pt1 | contig 65045 bp, 68 predicted proteins | sample 5561851 | NCBI WGS metagenome assembly JAABUX01 (sample SAMN10711883, study PRJNA513361) | rock metagenome | isolation source: Antarctica rocks | place: Antarctica: Victoria Land, Richard Nunatak red sandstone | collected 2016-01-03
CCGCGCCGTCAGCCGCCCGGACAGCAAAGACAAGCCGGACGGCCGAACAGGCATGCCCTCAGACCACCCGGCCGCCCCCCACCCGGAATATCCGATTGACAACTTAAGCCCTGGGGTGTCTGACCAGATCTTCCGCGCGTCACTGCTGGTCATCGCCGCCGTCACCAGCAGACCGCGGCCGGGCCGGGACAACCCTCGCCACGCTAAGCGCAGCCACCGCTACCCCGCCAAGGCAGCCGACCCGGCAAAGCGCAAGAAACCCAGGGGGCCGTTCACCCTGGTCATGCTGCCCCTGCCAGTACCCGCCGAAACCTTAAGTTGAAGGTATTGCGCCCGCCCCGCCGTGGAGCTGCACATCGTCGCTGATAACTACGCCACTCACAAGCACCCCGAGGTCCGCAAGTGGCTCGCCCTGCCGGAAAACCAGCGGATCACCCTGCACTTCACCCCGACCAGCTGCTCCTGGCTCAACATGGTGGAGATTTTCTTCGGGATCATCACCCGGCAGGCCATCCGCCGCGGCACCTTCCACTCCGTCAAAGACCTCACCGCCGCCATCGGCGCGTTCATCGACGCTTACAACGACCGGTGCACCCCATTCGCCTGGACCAAGGATGCCGACGAATTACTCGCCAAAATCAGACCGTCAAGGAACTAACGCCACGCGACACTAGGACAGACGACCACCCTGGCGGCTCGTCATGGCTGGTTCATGATCATTACTGGCCCAGGCGTCCGTCGATCCGCTCGCGCAGCAGGTCTGCGTGACCCATGTGGCGGGCATACTCCTCGATCATTCCGACCAGCACCTCGCGCAGCGACATCGCCCCTCCGCCACTGCCATGCAGATTCAGGGGATCGTCGCCGGTGATGTCAAGACTGGGCGCCCCGGTCACGAACCGCGTGGCGAAGTCCGCCTCCGCGCGCCATGCTTCCCACGCCGCCGCAACCACCTGAGGGTCGGGCACAGCACCATCGAAATCACCGTCACGGTCGGTGTCGGAGCAAAACAGCCGGGGGCTGTCCTGTCCCGCCATCATTACCCGGAACGTCGCACGCTCTACCTCGGCCAGGTGCCGCACCAGTCCCAGGAGCGACATTGTTGACGGCTCGACGGAACGCCGCGCCATAGCCTCCGCGTCGAGACCTGAGCATTTCAGCTCCAAGGTGAGGTGCTGACAGCGCAGAGATTCAGCCAGCGTGGCGCGCTCGTCGCCCAGTGCTGGTCCGTTCTCACGCGGGTCGTCGTCAGACGGCTTGCCGTCCGCGGTGAACATGTCGGCTCGTCGGGTAGTGGCCATGACCGCAATCATCGGTGCTGCGCATGGCGGCCGGCAAGGGAGTCGGTCTGGTCGAGGTGCTGGTGGACAAAGGCGATAGCCATGCTGCCCTCGCCGACACCGGAGGCGACGCGTTTGATCGACTCCGCACGCGCACTCCCCGGCGGCGAAGACGCCGGGGACACTGGTTTCCAGCAGCATAGGATCGCGCTCCAGCGGCCAGTTAGCGGCGCTTACGTGCGTGCCGGTGCACAGGAAGCCGAGCCGGTCGCGCTGGACGGTGTCGGGCAGCCAGCTGGTCTCGGCGACGGCCCCGATGAAAACGAACAACCCGTCGGTATCGACGTTCTGCTCGGCGCGGGAGGCCCGGTCACGCAGTGTCAGCGCCCGCAGAGACTGCCCGCCGTGGCAGGCCAGGACCTCGGCGTGCAGCTGCACGGTGATGTTGGCCTTGGATTCCAGCTGGTGGACGAGGTGCTCGACATGCTCGCGGCGAGGCTGGGGCCGCGGACGAGCAGCGTGACCTCGTCGGCGTAGTTCGCGAACAGCATCGCCGCCTGGCCGGCTGAGTTGCCGCCGCCGATCAGGTGCACGTGCTTGCCGGCTGGTCGCGGCGTATCCTCCTCGAAGTCCAGCATCCGCGTGACCTCATCGCACTGTCCGTTCACCGGCGTATGCGGGTCGCGTTCCGCCCTGGTCAGGTACACTCGCGGCCGGTGGTGGATGGCGGTGCACAGTCCTCGAAAGCGCGTGCACGGGCAGCCCTTCGGTGAGTTCAAGCCCACCTCCGCCGCCGCCTCGCGCAGCCGGGCACCTAGCGGCCTGCTCGGGCGTTACGACAGTGCGTGCAGTGACATTGCCGTGCAGTGATATTGCTCGTGCAGCGACATTGCCGTGCAATGACGGTCGGCCATGCGGCGGTAACGAGCACAGCCGGATTAACGATGCCGGCTTACCGGGGTGATGAGTGCCAGAGCCACAGAGCACCATGTTCTTCCTGCTGATGATGGCCGTTTTCGGCGCCTGCATGTGGTGGCTGATCGCGGCTAAGCAGCTTGTTTTCCGTGTCCTCGCTGCCTGCCTGGCATTCGTGCCGGCGATGATGTTCGGCGTCGCCGCCGTCAACAAGTACTACGATTATTACCAGAACTGGCACGCTGCGGTCGCAGATTTGACAAGTCAGGGCGTAACAGCGCCGATCCGGCTTTCTAACACAAAGGCCGGCCCGGGCTTCAGTGACTTCCTCGGTCACACCATCAACATGGCCGCGGCCAGGCAGCAGGGGTACTTGCTGACGGATTACATTCACGGTCCGGCCAGCAACCTGACCCGGCTGGTTTACGTGTACCTGCCGCCGCAGTACTTCCAGGCCGGCTTCTACGGCACCTACCGGTTCCCGGTGATCGAGCTGCTGCACGGCTTCCCCGGCAACCCCGACGCGTGGATCAACGTACTGGGCGCGAACCAGATGCTGCAGACCCTGATGACGCAAGGCCGCGCCAAGCCGGCCGTGCTGGTCATGCCGGACGTCAACGGCGGCCCTCGCGTATCACTGCAGTGCCTCAATCAGGCCGGCGGCCCGGCTGACGCGACCTACCTGGCCGCGGATCTGCCGCAGTACATTTACCAGCACCTGCGGGTGCAAAGACCTGGCTTCGGCTGGGGAGTCGCAGGGTACTCCGAGGGCGGCTTCTGCGCCGTGAACCTGGGCCTGCAGTACGGCAACGTCTTCAACTACGCCGGGGTGCTCAGTGGCTATTTCGTGCCGGCGTACAACCAGCTGACGGACCCGTCGCGTGAGGTCAGCCCCTTCGGCGGGAACCGGCAGCTGGCGCTGGCGAACACCCCGACGAAGGAACTGCAGAGCATGCCGCCGGGCAAGCCGATCCCCCAGTTCTGGCTCGGCGTCGGCGAGCGCGACCTCGCTGATACCACGAGGTCGACGCTTTTCTGGCAGGCCCTGCAGCTCCGCCAGCCGCAGGCGACCCTGCGGTTCGTGCCGGGCGGCGGTCACACCATGCTGACCTGGCGGGCGTTGCTGCCGCCGATGCTGACGTGGATGACGCAGGGCCTGTATACCCAGATCCTGGTCCGCGACGACCGGCTCGCCAGGTATCACGCTGCTGCGGTAGCCGCCGCGCTGCGGCGCAAGATCGAGGCGGAACGCAAGAAGCTTCAGGTCCCGCTGCACGGCGCCCCGCCGCACGGCGCGCCGCCGCACCTGGCCCCGCCGCACGGCACCCCGCTGCACGGCCCGGTACTGCCGCATTCGGCAGTACCGCGCCCGAAGGCTGTGCCCCGGCCCCGGCCGAAGTAGCGCAGGCCGCCGCACTGGCGCACCAGGCCGCAGTGCACCGGGCCGGCCCCGCAGGGAAGCCAGACGGCGGTACCGGCCTCGGGGAGATGGCGCCTACTCAAGCTCCAGTACCCGGGCATGCAGGACCGAGCGCTGATGCAGCGCTGCCCGCAGGGCCCGGTGCAGCCCGTCTTCCAGGTAGAGCTCGCCTCGCCAGCGCACGACGTGCGGGAACAGATCGCCGTAGAAAGTGGAATCCTCGGCGAGCACCATCTGCAGATCGAGCACGTTCTTCGTGGTGATCAGCTGATCCAGGCGGACCGGCCGCGGGGGTATCTGCGCCCATTCGCGTCCGGTCCGGGAATGGTCGGGATAAGGCCGTTCGTCCCCGACCTGCTTGAAGATCACCTCAGTGATTCTAGAGGAGCCTGACCCGATGGAGAACCGGGCCAGGTCCGCGTCGTGGAGGGATGCGCGCGAGGTGATCGACAAGTTGACGCGCGCAGCCTTCTTGCCGCGGTAGTCGCGCCCGGCCCGTCACTTGCTGGCATCGGTGCTGCTCGTCTCAATTCCGGCAGTGGCCGCCGGCGTCGCGCTGCGAGGGCGCGCTCGAACGTGCAGCCGCTCTCCCTGGGGGCCGAACAGAATGAGGAGCTCGACCGGGCGCGGCCCGGCGCTACCGAAGCAGTGGGGGGTGTGGGTGTCGAACTCGGCGACCTCGCCGGAGCCCATGACGAGGTCCAGCTCGCCGAGCAGGAGACGTAGCTTGCCGTTGAGCACGTACATCCACTCGTAACCCTCGTGGGTTCGCTGCTCGGCCTTCTGCTCGCCGGGAGCGATGATCATTTTGTATGCCTGCAGACCGCCCGGACGGCGGGTCAGCGGAATCATGGTCCGGCCGTGTCGCTGCACTGGCGCGGGCCGCACGCGGGGGTCACTGGTGGCGGGACCGCTGATGAGCTCGTCGACGGGCACCTTATGGGCACGGGCCAGACGCAGTAGCAGCTCGAGGGTGGGCTTGCGGCCGCCGGACTCGAGCCTGGACAAGGTACTGGTCGAGATCCCGCTGGCACGCGAGAGCTCCGCCAGCGTGGACTGCCGTCTTTCGCGCACGGCCCGCAGGCGCGGTCCTACTGTCGCGAGTGTCTCGTCAATCTCGTCAGCCATGCCTGTCATTTTGCTACTTCGGCAACGAAACTTGTCAATCCGCGCGGCGCCGACGCATGCTGGGCGGATGGACGAGATCTTTGACGTAGCCGTGATCGGCGGCGGCGCCGCGGGGCTGAGCGCGGCGGTCGCGCTACTGCGATCGCGGCGCAAGGTGCTGGTCGTTGATGCCGGTGACCCGCGAAATGCGCCAGCCGGGCACGTGCATAACTTCCTCACCCGGGACGGCACGGCACCCGGGGATCTCTACGCGGCGGGCCGGGCGGAGATCCAGGCTTACGGCGGGACTCTCACGCACGCCACGGTCACCGGAGTTGCCCGCGACGGTGAGCTTTTTCGCGTCGCGATCGACGACCGGACTGTCGCGGCTCGAAGGATCCTGCTGGCCACCGGCGCGCGCGACGAACTGCCCGACATCGCCGGCCTGGCGCAGCGCTGGGGAATCGACGTACTGCACTGCCCGTACTGCCACGGCTGGGAGGTGCGCGACCAGCGTATCGGCGAACTGGTGCTCGCACCTGGTCTGGAGACTGAGGCCTACCGTGCGCTCGCCAAAGGACGGACCCTCCCCGCGCTCACTCGCCAATTGGCCGATCTCGGGATATCGGTGATCGACGGCCAGCTTGAAGCGCTCGTGGAGGAGTGGACGACGCTCGGGCTCACGTTCCGCGAGGATTCGACGCACTTGGCACTCGCGACAGGACTGCGTTGGTGACCCCGCTGGCAGCATGCCCGCGGACAAGCCGTCGGCAGCTATTCGCGACGATCGAATTTCGCTCCGTCGACAACCGGGCGGGCCTCGTCTCCCTGACGCGAATGGGTTACGCCGGCGTGCGGTTGTCCGGACATCACGTTATGCCGTCCATGCCCGATCGGGATCTCGTCGCCCTGATCGCGCTGCTGCGTGACGCGCGCGGCGTCGGTCTGCGGGTCTTGTGGAGCGGCGAATGCGGCGACCTCGACGTCCGATACCTCCAACACCTCGACCCGCCGCGTCAGCCTGACGGTGCTTTCGCATGGTCGCCACGAGCTGATGCACAGCTCCTCGCGCGGCGCGGACCGACGTTCATCTCCATCGACGACACGCGTCACGGTCCCCGCCGACGTATGGTCATCGACCGCTCCACACCCGAGGCGAAAGTTCTCGAGGCCGTCGACTGGGGACGCGAGATCACGACCATGGAGCGGGCCAGCATTTACAGCCTCACCCTCGACGGCTTGGCTTTCTCCTCTGGTGACTACTGTATGGGCCTTCCCGTACGCCAGGGGATCTGGTGTGTCTGAGCGCTTCGTTCACTCCAGGACGGCGGAAATCTTGATTCAGGTGGTCATAATAGTCGCGTGCCCGCCGACCAGGCTCCAGTACCATTGCGGGACGTAGTCGCCGTCCGCGGCCGTCCTCCCAAGAAGCAAATGACGAGGTCTGGGATCGCCCAGACTTCACGCCCACGCTGGCTCCAAGATGCACGCTACTGTTTCCCAGTCATTGACACCTCCACCGAAGACAGCTGCGGCGCTGGCAACGGTTCCCGGATGGCCGGCTCCATATCCTGCGCGATGTATAGACTGGAGGTTCCGGTCAACGGCGGAGGCCCGAAAGCAATGATCACCGAAGTGACCATGAAGACCGCAGAATGACCGGCACCACGGAGGCCATGAGCGGGTCGGCTGCAGTCGACAAGGTAGGAAGTGTCACGCGCCCGTTCTACGTGTACGCCGTGCTCGCCAACACGCTGTTCCAGCGCGGTGTATTCGTCCTCTTCCTCCAGCAGCGAGGCTTCTCTGCCGGGAAAGTGGCCCTACTGCAGACACTGCTTTACATGGTCAGCGGACTTGCGGAGCTGCCGACGGGAGTCATCGCGGACCGAATCGGCAGGCGTGCCAGCATCGTGATCGGCCAGCTGCTGATAGCTGGCTGTCTGCTCGGTCAGGTGCCGTTCTCCAACTACTGGGTGTTCCTGGTGCTGTTCATTGGACAGGGCGTGGGCATGGCATGTGTGTCCGGCTCGGACACCGCTCTGCTGTACGACCTGCTCGTGCGTCGTGGTGCAACGGCCAGCTACCTCAAGATCAAGTCCCGGTTCACGATGCTCGGGACGGTCACCTCGGGAGCCGCCATCGTCCTCGGCGGCCAGCTGCAGCGCATTTCCTGGGAGGTCGTCTACGTCGGTTCGGCGGCTTGCCTCGTCCTGGCCGTGGTGGTGCTGGTGTCACGGGTGCCGGAGATCCGCGGCGCGGACGCGGTGGACGAGCAGGACGGAGCCGAGGAAGCGCACGGCGACGCCACAGCATGGCGGGCGATGCTGCGGGTCGCCACGCCGGCGCTGGTGACGCTTGTCGTGGTGTCCGGACTGATGCATGCCACGTTGACGCCGTACATCATTTTTACGCAGAAGACACTCTCCGATCAGGGAGCGGGTACCGCATTGGTCAGCGTGGTCATAGCGGCGGGGTTCTTCGCCGGTGGGCTCATGTCGCTGCTGTCGGACCGCGTGGACCGGCGCATCGGGTATCGGGTCGTAGTCCCGGTGTCCCTCCTGACGCTCGCCGCGGCACTCGGCCTGAGCGGCCTCGGCCTTGTATGGGTCACCGTCGTCGCGTTCCTGGCCCTGGTCGGGATTCCCGAGATCACCGCCGTGATTGTGGACAACCTGTTCAACGAGGCCGTGCCGTCGCGCTACCGGGCGAGCCTGCTGTCGATGATCACATTTGTGGAGTCGGCGCTCATCGGCATCGGCTATCTCGTCCTCGGCGCGCTCATGGACGGGCTGGGCTCCAGCGTGGGCATGGCCACCTACGCAGCGGTCCCCCTGCTGGCATGTCTCCTGTGGCTCCCGGTGCTCTTCCGAAGGGCACGGGTGACCGCCGAGATCGAAAAGCCCGCCGACTAAAAGGCATCCTGAAACAGACCGTCACGAGCAACGCCCCTGCCCGATGGTCGCCACGGTTGCGCCTCGAGGCCGCCTGCTCGCCGCAGCGGGCGTTCTGTCACACCTACGAGCGCGATGACGGCCAGCACGCGATGTTCCAGGGCCGGCCGTGCTCGGCAATCGCGGAGGTGGGCGGCGAGTCCGGCGATGGGTCCCGGTTGCGATAGAGACACCACCAGGTCGACGGGAGTAATTGTCAATACCTGTGGATCAAGATCTTTTAGGCGGCTTCCGGCTGGGCTGTCTCGGCGACCTCGTCCTCGGGTCGTTCGATGAGCTTGCCGTTGACGAAGGCCGACCCGGCGCGGACGAGCGCGACCAGGTGGTGCGTTGACCATGCGCCAGCGGCGCTGGGCGGACTCGATGAGCTTGAAGGCCATCGCCAGGGCAGCGGCCTTGGATCCGTGGCCCTTGGTGACCTTCGTCCGCAGCCTGACCGTGGCGAAAGTAGATTCGATCGGGTTGGTGGTGCGCAGGTGCACCCAGTGCTCGGCCGGGTAGTCATAGAACGCCAGCAGTTCCTCCTCATCCGCGGTGATCTTGGCGGCGGCCTTGGGGAACTTCGCGCCGTAGACGGCGGCGAAGGCCTTGACGGCCGTGCGGGCGTGGTCCTTGTCCTCAGCGTTCCAGATCTCGGCCAGTGCCTTCTTCGCGCCAGGGTGCGCGGACTTAGGCAGCGCCCCGAGCACGTTAGCGATCTTGTGGAACCAGCAGCGCTGGGTCCTGGCCTGCGGGAACACCTCGCGGACCGCCGTCCAGAACCCCAGTGCCCCGTCGCCGACGGCCAGCACCGGGGCGCGCATGCCCCGGCGGGCGCAATCGCGCAGCAGATCGGCCCACGACCCGGCGGACTCCCGGTAGCCGTCGGCCAGCGCCACCAGCTCCTTGCGCCCGTCGGCGCGCACCCCGACCATCACCAGCAGGCACAGCTTCCCCTCGCCCAGCCGGATGCCCAGGTGAATCCCGTCGGCCCACAGGGGAGACATAGTCGGCCTGCGACAGGTCGCGGGTCATGAATGCCTCGGCGCTCCACGTCTCGGTCAGCCTGGTCACCGTCGAGGAGGACAGCCCGGCATGCGAGCCGAGGAACTGCCCGAGCGCAGGCACGAAGTCCCCGGACGACAGGCCGCGCAGGTACAGCAGCGGCAGCACCTCGCTGACCTGCGGGGTCTTACGTGCCCACGGCGGCAGGATCGCCGAGCTGAACCGCATCCGCTCGCCCGTGTCCGGGTCGGTGCGCTTGTCGTTCACCCGCGGCGCGGTCACCTCCACCGCGCCAGCACTGGTCAGTACCGTCCGCGGCCCGGCCGTACCGTTGCGCACCACCATCCGCCGGCCGTCCTCATCGCGCAGCCCGGCGAACTGGCCGATATAGGCGGCGACCTCGGCCTGCAGCGCCGCGGCCAGCATCTGCCGGGCACCGTCCCGTACGATCTGGTCGATCAGCAACGACGGCTGCCCCTCAGCCGGCAGCGCGCCAGCCTCGTCAGGCACTATTGTGAGCATGGGTGTACCTTCCCGGCCCGGCGTTCCAGCGCCGGCCACTGCTTGAGACCTCTACGACTCGGTTACCGGGAAGGTACACCCTCCTTCGCTCGCGCCCTTCCCGGCGGATCCACAGGTTTCAAGCATTGCTCTCGGACAGATCCAAATGAACGCGATCGTGATGGTCTCGGCCGGGCCGGTCATGGCCATTGGCGGCGCCGCGAAGTGGGCCTCGGAGAAGATCGGGCCGTGGGCGTGGGTCATCCTCGGCCTGGTCGCCGTCGGCGGGATCGTGATTTACCTGAAGCAGCCGCAGGAGCGGCGGGACACCATCAAGAACGTCGCCGGGCAAGTCGGCGCAGTCCTGCTTGACGAGGCAACGAGGGCGACAGCCGAGGTCCACCTGGCATGCGCGGAGCTACACGCACGCGTGGTGCCTGGGCCAGCAAGCGGACCCCAGCATCCGCGATCCTGCGGGAACTGGCCATGTCGGATGAGTCGCTGTCCGCGCAGCAACTCGCGGATCTGCTTGACGAGCCGGTGCGGCTTCCAGTCGCTGGGTTGCGGGCGCTTCTGCGAGCCAACGACAAGACGCTCGTATACGAAGTACGCCGCGGCGGCTTTGTGCTCGGAACGCATTACCAGCTGCCAACACCGCCTCAGGCAGCCTCGGGCTCATGAGTCCGGTCAGGACGTTCGTGGATCTTCGCAAGCCATAGTGCCAGCGACCTCGGCGGATCAGGCGCGCCCACCATGGTATTAACAAAGAGGTGCGGGGCCTTCCCGTCCGCGCCGTCCGCGCCCTTCGCGCCGTGGACCGTCTTGCCGTCGATGGCGATCACCAGCCGCCCGCTGCCGCGCGGTCCTGGTGTGCAGCCAGGTGCCGCCGACCCGGTCGAGCACGTCGGGCTGACCATGGCGAACGCGCGCCGGAACGTTGACTCCTCCGCCGGGCCGCGGGCCGCGCCCAGCCCGGCCAGCACGTCCGGGCCTGGCTGGGCGGTGGAGAACCACGGGGTGGATCCGGACGTCGAGGTGACAATCGCGCCGCACGACTGGGCTGCGGGCCGCGATCCCCAGATCGACGCCGCCGTTCGGCTGGCGTTTCAGGCGCTGGAGCAGCGCCCGCCCGCCACTCCGCCCACTGGCACGTGAGGGGCAGCAACGGATAGGGCCGAGTATCTGCTGGTCAGCCCCGCTAGACACTGGCCGCGTGGCCTGGAAGTGAGACTAGACATCAAGGGCTGCCAAGATCGCGTACCGGAGACCGGAACATAACGCCCGGTCAGCGCGGCGGAGGATGGGGGATTCGAACCCCCGAGGGCTTGCACCCAACACGCTTTCCAAGCGTGCGCCATAGGCCACTAGGCGAATCCTCCGCCGGCTAGCTTACCGACTCCCCGGCGTCGTGCCGACCGCGAGCGCCCGGAATCGGCAATGCCGGAGCTGACCGCGCCGTCCAGGCTTGCTCGTGCCTGGCCGGGACCGGCTGCGCGGTGCCGTCCTGCGCTGAGCCGCGTCGTCCGTAGAGCCGCCGTCGGTGCTCCTGGCGGTCGCGGGGCTGGCTAGACTGTCCGGCAGACCCCCCGCACGGCGTTTATCCCGCCAACCCCCCCAGGGCCGGAAGGCAGCAAGGGTACGCGGGCTCTGACGGGTGTGCGGGGGGTCCTTCTTTCTGGCCCTGGCGAGGATGAGGTCATGGCAGGCGACGTCCCCACGTGCAGTCCGAGTCCCGGTGCCGGTACCGCGGGAGACTCGGCAGGACCGGCTTCCCCGGCAGGGTCAGGTTCGCCGCGGGGGACGGGGGCCCCAGCCGCGCCGCTCGCGCTGTACCGCAGGTACCGGCCGGCCACCTTTGCCGAGGTAAAGGGACAGGACCACGTAACGGAGCCGCTCCGCCAGGCACTGCGCAGCGGCCGGGTGCACCACGCCTATCTGTTCAGCGGGCCGCGGGGTTGCGGGAAGACTTCCAGTGCCCGGATCCTGGCCCGCTCGCTGAACTGCGAATCCGGCCCCACTCCTGATCCGTGCGGGATCTGCGCTTCCTGTGTGGCCCTGGCCCCGGCCGGTCCGGGCAGCATCGACGTGATCGAGATCGACGCTGCTTCCCACGGCGGCGTGGACGACGCGCGGGATCTGCGGGAGCGCGCCTTCTACGCGCCGGTTGCCTCGCGGTTCAAGATTTACATCATCGACGAGGCGCACATGGTGACCCGCGAGGGCTTCAACGCGCTGCTCAAGCTCGTGGAAGAGCCGCCGCCGCACCTGAAGTTCGTCTTCGCCACCACGGAGCCGGAGAAAGTGATCTCCACAATCCGGTCCCGCACCCACCACTACCCGTTCCGGCTGGTGCCCCCCGCCGTGCTGCGCGAGCTGCTGGAGAAAATTCTCGCCAGCGAGAGCGTGGCTTACGAGGCAGCCGTGCTGCCCGTGGTGATCCGGGCCGGGGCCGGCTCGGCGCGGGACTCGCTGTCCGTGCTGGACCAGCTGATCGCCGGATCGGACGACTCCGGCCTGCGATACGACCGTGCTACCGCGCTCCTGGGCTATACCGACGACAGCCTGCTGGATGAGGTCACCGAGGCATTCGCGGCCGGCCAGGGCGCCGCGGTATTCGGCGCCATCGACCGGGTGGTCGAAGGCGGCCACGATCCGCGGCGGTTCGCCGCTGACCTGCTGGACCGGCTGCGTGACCTGATCGTGCTGGCCGCGGTTCCCGACGCGGGAGCAACCGGGCTGCTGGACGTTCCGGCCGACCGGCTGGAGCGGATGCGCGAGCAGGCAGGCCGGTTCGGGCAGGCGCACCTGGTCGCGGCGGCCGAGACGATCAGCACCGGGCTGGTAGAGATGCGGGGCGCGACCTCACCCCGGCTGCAGCTGGAGCTGATGTGCGCGCAGGTGCTCTTGCCGGCGCCGGGCTCCGGCGAGCGCAGCATGCTCGCGCGGCTCGAACGGGTCGAGCGGCAACTGGCAGACGGCAGCCCTGCGTCAGCTGGCGGCCGTTCTCCACAGGCCGTCCGGGCGGCTGCAGCTCAGCAAGCCGGGGCCGCTCCGGCCGCCGGCCTGGTGCCCGATGTCGTCCCGGTTAAGCCTGCCGCTCCGGAGCCGGCAATCCACCTGGCCGGAGGCAGTCCGGCGGCCGCCGGCTCCGGTGTCGCCCCGGACGGCGCCCCGGACGCCCGCCATGGCATGGCCGCGGACGGCGACGGGGCCGATGGCGGCCCGGCCGGCCACGCGGCCGCCGCCAGTCCGGCCGCCGCCAGTCCGGCCGCCGCCAGTCCGGCGGCCGCCCCTGGCGCGGTTCCGGCGGGCCGCTCGCGGGCGGCAGATGACGCCAGCCAGGAGGACGCCGGACCAGATGACGCCAGCCCGGATGACGGCACTGACGCAGCCGGGAATCATGGCAGGGCCGCGCTGCCCGGCGCCGTCACTCGCGGCACGGGCGCCGACGCGGGCATGCTCCGTGACCGCTGGGCGGACGTTCTCGATGCGGTCAAGAACCAGCGCCGGGTCGCCTGGATCCTGCTGGGCAGCGCGCGCGTCGAGACCCTGGCCGACAATGTGCTGACGCTGCGGTTCGACCGGGAAGGCGAGGCCAAGGGCTTTTCCGCCAGTGGCTACGACCGCGACCTTACCCAGGTGCTGCAGGCCATGTTCGGCATTACGCCCCAGGTCCGGACGGTGTTCGGTCCTGGTCAGGCTGGCGGCGGCCGGGTCCGGACGGACAGCCGGCCGGGTCCGGGGGGGATTGAGGGGCCTGAGCTGGCCGGAGCCGGGCACAGTCCGGGATCCACGGAACTCCGGCCGGCCGGCATCGAGCAGCCGGGCGGCCCTGACGGTCCGCCGGCAACCGTACCGCAGGACCTGCATGGCGGGGTCCAGCTGGCGGAGGGGCACGGCGCTGCCGAGCGCGCAGCTGACGCAGGCGCCGGGCAGCAGCAGTCAGGCGGCGAGGCCCGGTCAGCCGCCGTTAGCCAGCAGCTCGCGGTAGCCCAGCAGCTCGCGGTAGCGCAGCCGGGCGTGCCGGAGGGCGGCCTGGGTCCTCCCGCCGGCCTTGGACACGCGCAGCGGGCTGCACCGCCGCGTCAGGCGGCCCCGGACACGGCGCGGGAAATGGCTGTCTCGGCCGCCGGGTCGGTTGCGAGCTTGCCAGCGGGAACGTTCAGCGTCGGCGGACCGCCGTGGGACGCGCACCCGGACGACGACGAGGCGGCCGAGGCGGACGTGCTGACCGGCACTGAGCTCATCGCGCGAGAACTCGGCGGCCGCATCATCGAGGAGCCTGGCTGCGCTTAGCCGAGGCGCCGGGCACACCCGCCGGCCCGCCCCCTGCGGCAGCGCGCTGCGGCGGCCCGGGACCAGCGCCTCGCGGCGGCCGGGACCAGCGCGCCGAGGGACAGCGCGTCGCGGGCGGCAAAGGTGCCGCCGGGTTCGCCAGGCCGTAGGCTCGCAACTGACATCAGACCGGCGCGGGCGCCGTTGCTACCCGGGCCGGTCCGCGGCATACCCCGCGCCCTGCGGCGCGGCACTGACGGGTTGGGGGCGGCGTGGATCCTAGCGGCCAGCTGGACATGCAGCAGCTTCTCGAGGCGGCTGCCCAGATGCAGAATCAGCTTGTCACCGCCCAGCAGGAGCTGGCCGACGCCACGGTGCAGGGCTCGGCCGGCGGCGGCCTGGTCAAGGCCATCGTGAACGGCCAGGGCGAGCTGGTGGATATCACGATCGAGGCCGCCGCCATCGATCCCGCCGACCCGGCCGAGTCAGCGCTGAACCTGGCGGACATGGTGCTGGCGGCCTGCCGGGACGCTTACCGCGGCGCCGCGGAGCTGCAGCAGGAGCTGATGGGCCCGTTCGCGGCCGGGTTCGGGGACGCGGGCGACGAGGAGCTCGGCGAGGATGAGTACGAGGACGAGGACGAGGAGGACGGCGAGCCGGGCTTCGCCGGATTCCCCGGACTTCCGGGACTGACCGGGCTGACCGGACTGACCGGGCTGCCCGGCAGGCCGGGGCTTCCCGGCGGGACGACCCCGCCCGCGGGCGCGACGCCGCCCGCCGCCGCCCCGCCGGCCGCCGAGGATGACGCCGGCCGCCCGGGCGGGCCCTGAGGTGTACGAGGGAATCGTCCAGAATCTCATCGACGAGCTCGGCCAGCTGCCCGGAATCGGGCCTAAAGGCGCTCAGCGCATCGCCTTCTACCTCGTCTCGGCGGATCCGGTGGACGTACGGCGGCTGGCCTCGGTGCTCGTCGAGATGACTGAGCGGGTCAAATTCTGCCGTACCTGCGGCAACGTGGCGGAGCAGGACGAGTGCCGGATCTGCCGGGACACCCGCCGTGACCTTTCGGTTATCTGCGTCGTGGAAGAGCCGAAAGACGTCGCGGCGATCGAGAAGATCCGCGAGTTCCGCGGCCGTTACCACGTGCTGGGCGGCGCGATCAGCCCCATGGACGGGGTCGGACCGGACGACCTGAGGATTAAGGAACTGCTCGCCAGGCTCACGGACGGCATCGTCACCGAGCTGATCCTGGCCACCGACCCGAACCTGGAGGGCGAGGCCACGTCCACCTACCTGGCCCGGCTGCTCAAGCCGATGGGCCTGCGGGTGACCCGGCCGGCCAGCGGGCTGCCGGTAGGCGGCGAACTGGAGTACGCGGACGAGGTGACGCTCGGCCGGGCGTTCGAGGGACGCAGGCGGATCGATGTCTAGCGGCCCGGCGGCAGAAGCGAACGGCGGCGGCCCGGCCGCGGTCTGGCGGCCGCTGGCGGACGGGATCGCCCGGCAGGCCGGCGACTTCCTGGACGCCCTGGCCGCGGTCGCCCGCGGCCAGGGCGGCGAGCAGACGGTGCCGCTGCTGCTGCTCGAGGTAGCGCAGATAATGCTGGCCGGGGCCAAGCTGGGCGCCAGCAAGGACGTGATCCCGCCGGGCAACTCGGAGCCGGACGTGGGCGCCGACCCGGATCTGGACGCGCTGCGGACCGGCCTGGCCGCCCTGCTGCGGAGCTGCGACGAGTACGCGGAGCTGTTCGATCCCTACAAGGACACCCAGGCGATAGCGTTCCGGCTGTCCGATGACCTGGCCGCGATTGCCGCGGACCTCATTCACGGCCTAAAGCACTACCAGGCCGGCCGGGGCGCCGAGGCGCTGTGGTGGTGGCAGTACTCCTTCGTCAACCACTGGGGCACGCACGGGGGCGCCGCGCTGCGGGCCCTGCACTCGGTCGTCGCGCACGCGCGGCTTGACGTGGCCGGCTACCCCGCCGCCGACTACCCCGCCGCCGGCTAGCAGCGACCTGGGCTGGATACACTCGAAGGCGTCCGTCAGCCGCCAGCGACACCGGGAGGAGCGGCCCGCCGTGGCCCTCGTCGTGCAGAAGTACGGTGGATCCTCGGTCGCTGACGCGGACGGCGTCAAGCGCGTCGCGCAGCGCATCGTCGCGACCCGCAAGGCCGGCCATGGCGTGGTCGTCGTGGTATCGGCGATGGGAGATACCACCGACGAGCTGCTGGATCTCGCCAACCAGGTAAGTCCGATGCCGCCCGGCCGCGAGCTGGACATGCTGCTGACGGCCGGCGAGCGCATCTCGATGGCACTGCTGGCGATGGCCATCGCCAACCTCGGCATGCAGGCCAGGTCCTTCACCGGCTCGCAGGCCGGGGTGATCACCGATTCCGCACACGGCCGGGCCCGAATCATCGACGTCACGCCGGGCCGGATCCGGCTGGCCCTCGGCGACGGCGCGATCCCGATCGTGGCCGGATTCCAGGGCGTCTCGCAGACCAGCAAGGACATCACCACCCTGGGCCGCGGCGGCTCGGACACCACGGCCGTGGCGCTCGCGGCCGCGCTCGCGGCGGACGCGTGCGAGATTTACACCGACGTCGACGGGGTTTTCACCGCCGACCCGCGCATCGTGCCGGGGGCGCAGCGCATCCCGCGCATCTCGTATGAGGAGATGCTGGAAATGGCCGCGTGCGGGGCGAAGGTGCTGATGCTGCGCTGCGTGGAGTACGCGCGCCGGTACGCCATCCCGATCCACGTCCGCTCGTCGTTCACCAGCAGGGAAGGCACCTGGGTGACCGACGTCGCCCGCGACACGGAAGGCAGCCAGATGGAGCAGGCCATCATCTCCGGCGTGGCTCACGACCGGAGTGAGGCGAAAATCACCGTGGTCGGGGTGCCGGACAAGGTCGGCGAGGCAGCCCGGATCTTCCGGGCGCTGGCCGCCGCGGCGATCAACATCGACATGATCGTGCAAAACATCTCTGCCGCCGCAACCGGGCGTACCGATATCTCGTTCACCCTGCCGTGTGAGGACGGGCACCGGGCGGTCAGCGCACTGCGCGAACTGCAGGACGAGGTGGGGTTCGATTCGCTGCAGTACGACGACCGGATCGGCAAGGTATCCGTTGTCGGCGCCGGGATGCGCTCGCATCCCGGCGTCAGCGCCACGTTCTTCGGCGCGCTCGCGGAAGCCGGCGTGAACATCGAGATGATCTCGACGTCGGAGATCCGGATTTCGGTGGTGGTCGGCGAGGATGACGTCGCGGTGGCGGTGCAGGCCGCTCACCAGGCCTTCAGTCTCGGCGGCGGCGAGGACCAGGCCGTCGTCTACGCGGGGACCGGCCGGTGACCGGCGGCCGCCGCCCGGTGCTCGCCATCGTCGGTGCCACCGGCGCCGTCGGCACCGTGATGCGCGATGTCGTGTCGACCAGGGCTGACGTGTGGGGCGAGATCAGGCTGGTCGCGTCGGCCCGGTCGGCGGGCAAGCTGCTGGCCGTCCGCGGTGAGCAGGTCGAGGTCCGCGAGCTGACCCCGGCGGTTTTCGACGGCGTCGACCTGGCGATGTTCGACGTGCCCGACGAGGTGTCCGCGCACTGGGCGCCGGTTGCCGCGCAGCGCGGTGCGGTCGTCATCGACAAGTCCGGTGCGTTCCGGCTGGACCCGGCAGTACCGCTGGTGGTGCCCGAGGTCAACCCGGCCGAGGCAGCACGGCGCCCGAAGGGCATCATTGCCGTGCCGAACTGCACGACGCTGGCGCTAATCGTGGCCGTCGCGGCGCTGCACCGGAAGTTCGGGCTGCGCGAGCTGACCGCGGCGTCCTACCAGGCCGCCTCCGGCGCGGGCCAGGCGGGCAGCACCGCGCTGTACGACCAGATCGCCAAGGTGGCGGGCAACCGGTCAGCCGGCCAGCGGGCCGGCGACGTGCGGGCCATCGTCGGCGACCTGGGGCCGTTCCCGGCGCCGCTGGCGCTGAACGTCGTCCCGTGGGCGGGCTCGCTGCGCCCGGAAGGCTGGTCGTCCGAGGAACTGAAGATCCGGGACGAGACCCGCAAGATCCTGGCACTGCCGGACCTGCGGGTGTCCGCCACCTGCGTCCGGGTGCCGGTAATCACCGGCCATTCGGTGGCGCTGCACGCGGTGTTCGAGCACGTCGTCACCCGCCAGGCCGCCTGGGACGTGCTCACCGCCGCGCCGGGCGTGGTGCTGTCCGACGATCCAGAGAACGGCGAGTACCCGACCCCGGCCGACGTCGTCGGCACGGACCCGACCTGGGTCGGCCGGGTGCGGCAGAGCATGGACGATCCGCGCGCGCTCGAGCTGTTCGTCTGCGCCGATAACCTGCGCAAGGGCGCTGCCCTGAACGCGGCCCAGATCGCCGAGCTGCTGGTCCCCGAACTCGCCGGGCGCTTTACCGCGGCGTGACCTCGGCCATCCGGGACCAGCCGTCTCCCGGCACCTCGGTGTTGATGATTTCCGGGGTGTCCGCGACCACGTCCGGCAGCCATGTCATCGCTGTCTTGAAGTGGTCGGAGTTCACGTGCGCGGCCCCGGCGTCGCTGTCCCGGAATCCTTCCACCAGCACGAACTGATTCGGGTTGTCCGTGCTCCGGGACCACTCGAAGAAAAGGTTCCCCGGCTCGCCGCGGGTGCCGCGGGTGAAGTCGCCGACCAGCGTGAGCCATTCGTCGCTGCGCTCGGGCCTGATGTTCCACTTCACGACGATGAAGATCATGATCGGGCTCCTCGGCTTGGCCGCCGCTGACACGGGCGGACTGACGTCCGGTTAGTAACAGCCTATTTTCGCAAAAATACTGGCCGCAAGTACATGATGTCTCTTTCCCCGGTCGCGTCCGCGGATCTAGCCGTCAGCCGACTCCAGAATGGTACGCAGGGCCGCTACGGCCCCGGCGGCGGCCGACCGCGCGGCGGCTGGGCTGATGCCCATCGCCAGGCCTACCTGGTCAGCGGGCAGGTCCAGGTACAGGCTGAGCGCGGCCGCCTCCCGTTGCTGCGGCGCGAGCGCGCGCAGGGCAGCCAGCACCGGGGGGACCGCCGGGTCCGCGGCGGGACCGGTCAGCTGCTGCATGTCGGGCGCAGCGGGCCGCGCGGCTAGCCGGGCCCGCTGGACCACGGCGCGGCGCAGGAATCTCAGTGCCCGGTCGCCGTCTCGCAGCGGGTGCCCGGCAGCGTGCATCGCGACGAACGAGTCTTGCACAACCTGCTCAGCGGCGGCGGTCTCGCCCAGCAGCAGCGCCGCCAGCCGGGTCAGCGCCTGGTAGTGCGCGGCATACAGCGCCGTCACTGCCTGGCCGGCCGCTGAGCCCGGTCCGGCCGGGACCGGACCCGCCCCGACAGCCGGCGGCGCGGCAGCCGCAGCCGTTCCTGGCCGCCGCCCGGCGGCGTGCCGGGCCCGGGCACGGCCGGACCGCCTGCGGTCGGGGGTTTCGGCCGGGACCGGCCCGCCCGGCGCACGGCCGGGCGGCCGCGTGCCGGGGTACTCAGTCGGCTCGGTTAGCACCCCTGAAGAGTAGGAAGAAAGACGAAGCTATGTCAAGGAATTGAAGAGTATCTGAGAAGCTGCACGGCAGCCTGGCGCAGTATGTGGCGTTAAATTACTTATGTCGCTAGACACGCTGAAGTTCTTTCAGGACAGCACTAGAATCTTCCGGCTTCTTCCGCCAGGATGAGAACATGCCGGAAGATGACTGGGAGCGACTGGGTGACTATGTGGTTGCTCGGCGTATTGCGCTGGGGCTGCGAGACCGCCGTGCGCTGTCCGCCGCGACGGGGGTTAGCGACCGGACTCTCGGCAAGCTGGAAAGCGGCACCCGGGTGTCGGCCAGCACGCTCGGCGCGGTCGAGAACCGCCTCGGCTGGGCGCCCGGCTCGTGCCGCCGGATTCTGGCCGGGGCGGCCCCGGTCCTGCAGGCAGCCAGCGCCGCCCAGCCGCGGTATGAGGACCCGACTTTGCAGCACATCGCCGAGACGCCGGGACTGCCGCCTGATGTCGTGCGCGGACTGATCGCACTGGCCCGCACCTGGCGGGAAGAAGACACCGGCGAGCAAGCCCGGCGGGGCGCCTGACGGTGGTCACGGGCCGACTAGTCGCGAAGGCTCCGCGTCGCGCTTCCGAGCCTACGAGCTTCCGAGGCTCCGCGCTGAGGCTCCGCGCCTGGAACCCCGGCGGCGCCGCAGTTACTTCACCCGGCGCAGGTGCCGTCCGGGCAGCCGGGACTGCTGCTGTTCCAGGTGGACGAGCAGCAGTCGCTCGGTGATGCGGATCAGGGATGCGGCGTTATCCAGCAGTAGGTCGAGTTCGTCGGCGATCCAGCCGCCGTCGGGCTCCTGGCCGGTGCCATCAGCCATTTCCGGTCAGCTCCTTTTGCGTGACTGGCGAAGGCCGCCACAGACTTCCGGCAGGCCGATACTAGCCGCTGCGCCGCCCGGTCAGGAGCCAGCGCAGCTGCCCGGTACCGGAGCGCGAATGCCTGCGGGCTCGGCGATGACCGCGGCGCGAGTGAACGGTCGCGCTCAGGGGCGAGACAGCGAGGATGGTGAGGACCGGAATCTGACTACCCGCGGCCGGACTGCCGGGAAGGGTGATTCCCGGAACCGGCGTCGCGGTCAGCGAGGTGCCGGGAATGGTGACGGCGAGCGTGTTCTTGCCGAGGAGCGGCACGGTGGGTACCGGGACCGGAACGCTCGGGGGGACGCTGGGCAGGGGAACGGGCACTGTGGGCACGGGCACGGGGACCGGCACCGGCGGTACGGGGACGGGCACGGGCACTGTGGGCACGGGCACGGGGACCGGCACCGGCGGTACGGGGACGGGGACTGTTGGGACGGGGACGGGGAGTGTGGGCACGGGGACCGGGATGCTGGGCAGGGGGACCGGAACTGTGGGCACTGGGACCGGGATGCGCACCGGGATGCTGGGGACGGGGACCGGCACCGGCGGCACGGGGACTGTTGGCACGGGGACGGGCACTGTCGGGACCGGGACGGGGACGCGCACCGGGACGCTGGGCACGGGGACGGGCACTGTCGGGACCGGGACGGGGACGCGCACCGGGACGCTGGGCACGGGGACCGGGACGCGCACCGGGACGCTGGGCACGGGAATCGGGGGGTGAACGCGGATGGCCGGGGCGGGGGGGCCCGGCAGGATTACGGACACGCCGGGGGCGGGAGAGGTCCCGCCTGGCGGCCACGCGCCCGGTGCTCCTGGCTGGCTTCGCCGGGGCGCCGATCCCGGCTGCGCTCCCGGGGGGACGCCGGCGCCGGCAGTGCGACGGCGCGAGCGGCCGGACCCGGTACTCCCCTGGCCGCCAGCGGCCAGGGGAGTACGGCTCCCAGCCGCACTGCCCTGGGCAGCTGTCTGGTGAGCCACCCGAATCGCGCGCTGAACCGCCGCCCCGGCTGCTGATGCGCCGGAATGCTGAATGGCCGGGATGGCGGCCGCGCCCGCGACGGCCACGATGACTGCGGCGGCCGCCGCTGCAATGGCAGCTGCTGGCCTGCCTGCCGTAATGGCTGACATCGCAGGTTGCAGCAGCCGGGCGACAAGACTGGCTGCGCGGCTGGCGGCCTGACGGACCCGGAACCCGATAAGTACCGGGACCAGCACCAGCCCGGGGTACCTGTGGGCGGCGGCCAGTACCTCGCGGATGGCGCGCCGCCGGGTCGGCTTGTCGAGCCCGGCGCGCAAGATGACCGTCCGGGCGTCAACGGACGCCATCGCGTTCACCCCGGCGGGCAACTCGTCGGACAGGACAATCCGGGTAATGACGAGGAGCTCCGCCGGGGATTTCCTCGGGCGGCTGCCGAGCCGGTGTGTCCCTTTATGCTGTGGCGGAATGTTCATGCGCGATGCCCCCCCGGGCTAGTGTGCGCGAACGTATCGAAGACCGAGCTTAGCGTGATCTCTTGCTGTCAGTCCGCATTTACCATCAGAAGCGCAGCGGCCGCTACCGCGCACCTAAGCCGGTACCCGTGCGCCCCCGGGGCACCAGGTAAGTTGCCGGGAGTTCAGGCCCCCTGCCGTTCAGGGCACGCGCTCAGCAGGCGAAAGAGGTACGCATGCCCGTGTCGATCTTCCGGTGGCTGGAGTGGGCGGTGGCCGGAAGCCTGGCCGGCTGGGCAGTTGCCCGGCTGACGGCGGCGGACCGGGCGCAGGCAATAGCGGCCCCGGCAGCGCCGCTGCTCTCCTTCACGCCGCACGCAACCGCGGCCGGATGGGCGAGCGCGCTGGTGTTGCGGGGCAGGGGCCCGTCGGCTGCCGCGGCGCTGGCAGCCGCCGCCCTGTCGGCCGTCGTGGCGCCCCGTGCGGTGCGTCGCCGGCAGCCCGCGGCAGCCGGTCCGGCGCTGCGCGTGCTGACCGTCAACCTGCTGGTCGGCGGCGCAGCGGAAGACGCCGTCGTGCGGCTGGTGCGCAGGTCCGGCGCGGACGTCGCGTTCGTCCAGGAGCTGACTGACGATGCGGCGGAGCGGCTCAAGGAGGCCGGGCTTACCGCCATCTTGACCAGCGAGCGACTGTACCTGCGCGGTAACAACGCCCGGGGCAGCGGCATCTACGCCCGCTACCCGCTGACCCCTGGCCGCGCCGTTCCGTCCGTGACGGCGGCGCAGCCCACGGCCCGGCTGGAATTGCCGTCAGGCGTGGTGGTGGAGCTGGTGTGCGTGCATCTGCGGCCGCCGCTGCCGATGACGTCCCGGCCGATGGTGGCCCGCTGGGCCCGGGAGATGTCCCTGCTCCCGGCGCCCGGTGACGAGCCGGTGATCCTGGCCGGCGACTTCAACGCCACCGTGGATCACTCGGCGCTGCGACGGCTGCTGCGGATCGGCTACCGGGACGCCGCAAGCCAGGTCGGCCGGGGCCTGGTCCCGACGTGGCGCCCCGGCTCGCGGCGACGCCGGGGGGTGCTGACCCTGGACCACGTCCTGGTCAGCGCCGGCTGCGCAGTGCGCGCCGCCGCCGTGTACCCGGTGCCGGGCAGCGACCACCGCGCCGTCTACGCCGAGCTGCAACTGCCCGGCAGGCCGGCAGGCCGGCAGTCCCGCGCGACGGGCGGCGTCGTTGACAGCCGGGAGCTTAATACCTAGCATTGCTAGGCATGGACCCCGCGAAGCTGAAGGGCAATCTCGACCTGCTGCTGCTGTCCGTGCTGGCGTCAGGCCCCGGCCACGGGTACTCGGTTATCACCCGGCTGCGCGACAGTAGCGCGGGCGCGTTCGACTTGCCCGAGGGCACCGTGTACCCGGCGCTGCACCGGCTGGAGGCAGCCGGGCTGCTCGGCAGCGGCTGGCATCTGGTGGCCGGCCGGCGGCGCCGGGTTTACCAGCTCACCGCGGCCGGCGAGGGCGCCCTCGCCCGGCAGACCGACCAGTGGCACGCGTTCAGCGGGTCGGTCGCGAAGGTGCTGGGCGGCCTCGCGTGACCGGACTGCTGACTGCCGCCGCAACGGCAGCGCTGGCTGCTGCCCTTGCCGCCGAGTCGCTTTACTCATGCACGCCCGGAGGAGAACAGATGACCCGCCGACACAATGCGCCGCCGGACGCCGAGCCGGTGGAGGACTATCTCGACAGTCTCCTGCTCATGCTCCCCGGCAGCCCGCGGCAGGTACGGCAGACTCTCGCCGAGGTCGACGCGCACCTGCGCGACTCCGTCGCCGAGGCAATCGCGGCCGGGCACGGTGAGGTGGCGGCGCAGGTTTCCGCGGTGCAGCGGATGGGGCCGCCGCAGCTGGTAAGCGGCCGGTCCGCGGTGTTTGCCCGGCCGGGGTCCGCGCTAGCGCGCCGTGCGGCGCTGGCCGGCTCGCTGATCGCGGGGGTGGCCCTGGTAGCGGTCGGGCTGTCGGGGGCAATCGCCTGGGCGCTCGCCGCCGCGGGCGGCGGCCGGTTCGTCGCCGCGCCGTTCCCGCCCGGCAGTTACACCCGGGCCGACTGCGCCCGCTGGCTGGCCGGCGATCCCGGCACCCGCAGCTGCGTCGCGGCGATGACCTACGACCACGTCGGCGATATCTTGCTGTCGAGTCTGGCGGGCGGCCTTTTCGGGCTCATGGTTCTGGCAGTGTTCTGGTGGCTGCGGCGGCGGTGGCAGGACCGCGGCACGCTGACCGCGCTGCCCGTCGCCAGCGCCGAGGCGGCCGGCGCGATCCTGGCCCTGCTGGTCGCCGCCAGCACGGCCGCGCAGGCCGTCGATATTGCGGTGGTGCAGCGCGGCGTGGGCGCGGGCCGCCCGCTCAGCCTGGCCGCCGCGGCGCTGGCTGCCGCCGTGTTCTTCGGGATCCGGGTCCGGCGGGAGCAGCGAGTCCGTCACTTGGCCTGATCAGATGCCGGGGGAGGCAGCCTGCTGGCACCGCCGCGATATGACTAGCTGGCTAGCGTCGGCGCCGATTAGGGCACGCCCCGTCCGCCAGGATGGGTACATGCCGGCACCGGATCCGCGGAATCTGCGAGCGCATCTCGATCAGGTACTGATTGGCGGCCCGGAGCGGCGGCCGATCGTCGTGGTCGGTTACGACCCGGCCTGGCCGCAGCGGTTCCGGGCTGAACGTGACCGCATCGATCACGCCCTGCGCCAGGAGCAGCACGGCGTCGAGCACATCGGCTCCACCGCCGTACCCGGCCTGGCCGCAAAGCCGATTATCGACATCCTCCTCGAGGTGCGGGATGCTGAGGACGAGCCTGCTTACACGCCGGCGCTGGAGCGGTCGGGGTACCTGCTGCGGGTCCGCGAACCGGGCCACCGCATGTTCCGCACGCCGCAGCGGGATGTCCACCTGCACGTCTACACCGCGGGCAGCCCCGAGACCGGGCGTTACCTGCTGCTGCGGGACTGGCTGCGGGTGTTGGCCGCTGACCGTGCCGCTTACGCGCGGGTCAAGCGCGAGCTCGCCGGCCGGGACTGGCCGGACATGAACTACTACGCTCAGGCCAAGGACGGCATCATCGCCGACCTACTGGCGCATGCACGAGACTGGGCGGCAGTCGGCTGACAGGCCGGGCCGGGACTTTAAGCGAAGATCAGGATCTCCCCGTGCAGCACGCTGAGCCACCCGTCGGGATGTGCCGCCCAGGCCCGCCAGTCGGCGGCGATGGCCGCGAGGCCCGCGCGGGTCACCGCGCCCGTGGCGACGAGCTGATCAGCGACCGCTGACGCCACGATGCGGTCCGCCCACATGCCGCCCCAGGACTGGCGCGCGTCCGGGTCGGCGTAGCACCAGGTGCTGGAGGACGCCTTGACGTCAGCGCAGCCCGCCGCGTGCGCCCACGCCAGCAGCATGCGGCCCGCGTCCGGCTCGCCGCCGTTTGCCCGGGCCGCCCGCCGGTAAAGTTCCCGCCAGCTGTCCAGGGCAGGATCGGCGGGAAACCAGGTGAAGCCGGAGTAGTCGCCGTCGCGGGCGGCGACTACTCCGCCCGGCTTGCATACCCGGACCATCTCCCGGATGGCACCGACCGGATCCGGCACGTGCTGCAGAACCTGATGGGCGTGCACGATGTCGAAACTGTCGTCGCCGAAGCCGGGCTGGTGTACATCCCCGACGGCGAAATCGATGTTCTGCTGCCCCTGACGGAGCGCTTCGGCCCGGGCGAATTCCAGCGCCTGCTCCGAGGGCTCCAGCGCTGTCACCCGGCCGGGCCGGATCATCCGGGCCAGATCGGCCGTGATCGTGCCGGGACCGCAGCCGACATCGAGCAGCGTCGCGCCACGGCGCAGCAGCGGCAGCAGGTAAGCGGCGGAGTTAGCCGCGGTCAGGTCGCGATGCGATCGCAGGACTGATTCATGATGGCCGTGCGTGTAGGCACCAGCAGGTGACGGCTCTTCGGGCATGCGGTGAGGCTAACACACGTCTCGCATTATGATATAGCCATCTCAATATATGAGACATGCAGGTCGCCGAGCGTGCCGTCAGGTGGAACGTCTTGCGTTACCCGATTCCTGCCGTGAGAATGGCTGGCCATGAGCGAGCTATTCGCCGTGCCGGCTGGCGGCTGCCATCTTGCCGCAGAGCGGTGGCCGGGCGGAGCGCCCGTGGTTGTGCTCCTGCACGAAGGAGTGGCAGACCGGCGCGGCTGGCGGGAAATGGCTGGTTACCTCGCGCCGGGGTCCACCGTGGTTGCATATGACCGCCGGGGTTTCGGCGAGACCGCACCTAGCGCCGGACCATTTTCGCACGTTGATGACTTGATCGCTGTACTCGATCAGGTTACGGACGGTCCAGCCTGGCTTGTCGGCGCGTCGGCGGGCGGTGGCCTGGCGCTGGACACCGCGCTCGTCGCGCCGGACCGGGTAGCGGGTCTGGTACTGCTCGGATCCGCGGTCAGCGGCGCTCCGGCTGGCGAGCTGGATGCGGCGACGGAGCAGCTGGGCACGCTTATCGATCAGGCGATAGCTTCGGGTGATCTAGACGAGGCCAACAGGCTGGAGACGTGGGTGTGGCTGGATGGTCCGGCTGGGCCGGAAGGCCGGGTGACTGGCGCAGCGCGGTCGCTGGCACTGGACATGAATGCCATCATCCTGCGCAACGGGGTGCCCGAGGACGCTGGCGACAGCGGCGTGGATGCCTGGAACCGGCTGGCGGAGGTGCGCGTTCCCGTCACGGTCGCCTGTGGTGACCTTGACGTCCCGTTCCTCATCAGCCGTAACCGTGAGTTAGCTGGCCAGCTGCCCAATGCGCGCTATGAGGTGCTCGCCGGGATGGCGCACCAGCCCTATCTTGAGCAGCCGGCCGCGGTGGCGCAGCTGGTGAGCCGGGCATTGTCACGATGATGTTCCCAGCGGTGCTGAGCGGCGAACCCGGTGATGCCGGGAGTATAGTCAAGACCTGCGGATCAAGATCTTCTAAACGGCAGTAGTCCTGCGCGGATTCATGACCTTGAATGCCATGGAACTATAACCGCCCCGCCCGCCGTAAGCGATCTTGAGAATGCGCAAGCCGCGTATCTTGCCCGGCTGAGGCGCGGGCCATGTGATCCTTGGCCTGCTCCGTCCACCGGAACGTATCGGGATCGCCGACGAGGTCCAGGAGTCGGCGAAGCAGCCCAAGGCCATCTCCGCGCATGAGGCCAAATCGGGCAGCATAGGGCGCCAGAGCGGCTGCGATCGTGCCCGGATCGTCATAGCCAGGCCGGATGGCGTCAGCCGCTACAGAGGCCACCGCCCCAAGATCCTCTTTTCCGCCAGCAGATCAGCGGCGGTCCGCGATGGCCTGGTAACTAGTAGGCCATGGGTCACGGTCCACTCATGCTGCCCGATCGCCCGCTCATGGAGCCGGATATCCGGCCGACGGGACTGCCGGCGGTCCGGGAGCGTGAAATGATGCCGGTCCGCGGGCAGGTGCCCGAGCCCGTACAGCGCGGCGGCCGAGCGGTGGGATACGACTCCCAGCTCTGGTGTCCGGTCCCATGCCGCAACCTCAGGGGCGAGCACACCACGCGCGGCTTACCTCGCCGTCGGCACTGCGATTAGCGTGTGGCCTTTGGCGACCCGCTACTTGACTGGGAGATCTTGACATGACCAGTAAGTTCACCGAGCTTGCGATCGACTGTGCCGATCCCAGCGGTCTCGCCCGGTTCTGGTGCTCGGTCCTTGACTATGAGGTCCAAGATGAAGACGACGGAATTGTGACAATTTGCTCCCCTGTGGTGCCTGAAGGCAAGAACCACCTCGGCCCAGTGCCGCCGACGTTGACATTCGCGCACGTGCCCGAGGGCAAGACCGTCAAGAACAGGCTCCACATCGACGTCAACCCAATCGACAGGGAGCAAGACCAAGAGGTCCGTCGCCTGCTCGACCTAGGTGCTCGACACGCCGACGTCGGCCAAGGAGATGAGAGCTGGGTCGTACTTGCCGACCCAGAGGGGAACGAGTTCTGCGTCCTTGCGGGCCGCCGCCCCTAAATCGGCGGCCGCACACCGCGCCAGCCCTACTTCCGGTCGCCTGCCACCCACACGCGATGGCACTGGTAGTGCTCTTGACCAGCATGACGGCGCACCTCCGGCATGGGAGCATGTGGGATGATGATGCGCTCGCTGATCCGGTCGGCGCCTTTCGCCGCCGCCCGCCGGGACGGGCACGCGCGGATCACGTCAGACCTCGAAGGACGAGGCGGGCGTACCTGAAGTTCTGACGGCCGAGCAGACGGAGCACTAGTACAATATTGAATATAATTCTGATCAGGATCAGAATTTTTCGTGGACACATCGGAGCGGTAACATACCGACGCAGAGGACACCATACTTATTTCCCTGCACCGGCCGACCAGCGTTCGTTCCGCTCCATGTCATTCGTTGTCCTCTACCGCTTTTGCAGTGGCGCTACTACCAGCGACGCCGCCGTGAAGTGCCAGAGCCGTTCCACTAGTGCAGACTTAAACCGCTGACCCCGGCTCGCAAGAAACGCGCAGCACGTCCGCCGGAGTTCATCTCCCGCAGGTCAGCGCCCTGGTGCGTACGCCATGATATCTGGCTGTCCATGCCGGTTGCTTTTACTTCCCTGCTGTACGGCTGCCCGGCAGTAAGGACTGGCAGGTTCAGAAAAACTGATGCATACGCGGAAGCGTACAGGCAGCGAGAGGAGGGCGGCCATGATGACTATCGCCGTCGAGGAGCAGCGCATCCGCGGCTTGTTCAGCGGGTCGAGACTGTCGAGGATGTCGCCCGGACACTTCCGGAAGGCGATGACCGCCGGTCCGCGCTGCTGGCGGTCTCGAATGCCGCGCTTGCCGATGAGGGCACCGTCCGTCCCGTCATTGCCGCGCGGCTGCTGGGCCTGAGCGAGAAGACCGTGCGGGCATGGGCGGCGCAGGGCGTACTGGCCATCGTTCAGCGGGACCCTCGCCTTCTGCTGGGCGTGCAGAGCGTTCACGAGGTCAGCCATATCGTCCGCGAACTGCGGGCCCTCGGCCAGGACCGGGACCTGCTCGATGAGGTGTGGCGCCGTCTCAGCGATGCGGCGCTGCTGGACCGTCCCGACCTTCAGGAGAGCATCGAGCAGATGCGCCGGGGCGAGGGGGGCGTGCTTCGCCCGCCTTAACTAGAGCGGGACCGCAAGCAGCTAGAGTGCCGGGGCATGCCCACCGAAGTCCTCGTAACCCCCCTGCCGTAACCGGCAACGTTGCGCTGTCCCGCGAGCCGCGATGAGTCCTGCGGCATCCGGCGGTCGTACTGTTGAACCCGTTACCGAGGAGGACTTCTGATGCGCAGCGTGACCTATTCGATGGGCGTCTCACTGGACGGCTACATCGTCGGGCCGGACGGCGACTTCGGCTGGACGGTGCCCGACGAGGAGGTCTTTCGCTTCGTCACCGACGAGATACGCGAGGTCGGCGTCCACCTGCTGGGACGTCGGCTGTACGAGACGATGCTGTACTGGGAGACCGCCGACCAGGATCAATCGCTCGACGACTCAGAGCTCGAATGGGCCGCGATCTGGAAGCCGCTCCCGAAGGTGGTGTTCTCCACCACGCTGTCGGCGGTGCAGGGCAATGCCCGCCTGGCCTCCGGCGGCCTGGCGGAGGAGATCGAGCGGTTGCGAGCCGAGCCGGCGGAGGGCGACATCGCGATCGGCGGCGCGACTCTCGCCGCCGAGGCCGCCGCGCTGGGTCTGATCGACGAGTACCGGGCCAGGGTCTACCCGGTGCTGGTTGGCGGTGGCATTCCGTTCTTTCCCCAGCGCGAGCGCCGGGTGGCTCTCGAACTCGTCGAGACCCGCACCTTTGGCTCGAGAGTCGTCGACCTCCGCTACCGCGTGGCGCGCTAGACGGCACGTCCGCCGAGCCCTAGACGAGTGATTCCTAACGGTGTCAGTGGTCGTAGGCGATCAGCGACCGGGTGACCGGGGCGCCGGTCTTGTTGTTATGCCAGATAGCGGCGGTCATCGCGAGGATGCGCTGGGCGACGCGGATGGCCACGCCTTCGAAGGTCCGCCCGCCGTGGGCTTCAAGGTCGAGCTGGCCTTCGAGGGTGTCGTTGACCGATTCGATCAGCTGGCGGATGGTCTTGAGCAGCGGCTCGCCGTGGCGTGCGGCCTCGTCTTTGCGGGAGGGCCGCATCAGGGTGATCCCGCGGGCGGCCAGGCCGGTTTCGGTTTCGCGGCCGGCGAAGCCCTTGTCGGTGATGAGGGTCAGGCCGGGACGGCCGGCAGCGAGCATGGGCTCGACGTCGAGCATCGCGGTCAGCACCTCCCGCTCGCCGGTCTTGGGGTCGGCCAGCGCCCACAGGATCGGCATCCCGGCCGGGGTGCAGATCAGGTACAGGCGCAGGCCCCAGAACCAGCGGGAATGGGAGGCGCAGTAGCCGTAGTTCGCCCAGCCAGCCATGTCGGAGCGTTTGACCGCAGGACGCGACCGGCCGCATTCGACAGGTGTGGAGTCGGCGATCCAGACGTTGTCGAACCAGAAGTCACTGTCGGCGGCCAGCTCCCGGATCACCTGCTTGACTAGCGGCAACGTGGCACGCAGTCGCTTGTTATACCCGGGCTGGTGCGGCAGATAAGGAAAGCAGCCGCGCAGGTGGCAGATGGCGAAGCGGATCCGCCGGTGCTCGCTGTGGAAGCCCAGCAGCGCCTGGGCCACCACCAGGCAGACCAGCTCGGACTGGCTGAGGCGGGCAGGGCGGCCTGGCCGGCGGTCTTTCACCAGCTTGTCGTCGATCTTCACGTACAGTGCGGTCAGCAGGGTGTCCAGGGCGGCGTCCATGGCAGGGCCTCCGGGTCCGGCGGTTGGGTTAGCAACGCCGATCTTGGGCACCCTCGCCCGTTCGGGCGGGAACGACACGCCGTGAAATCAGCCTGTGCGGGCAGCCCTGTGCGGTGGAGCCGGGAGCAGGCACAGAGTGGTAGCTTGACGCCGTGGCCGCGCGGCAGGCGCCTGTATACGACCGGATCGGCGGACGGTACCGCCGTGGGCGGCAGGAGGACCCGAGAATAGCGGCCCGGATCTGGGCTGCCCTTGCCGGCGCGTCGCCTGTAGTGAATGTGGGCGCTGGCAGCGGTTCGTATGAACCGCGGGACCGGCCGGTCGTGGCGGCCGAGCCTTCGGCAGTGATGCTGTCGCAGCGGCCGGCGGCCGCGGCGGCGGCGGTGTGCGCGGTGGCCGAGGCGTTGCCTTTCGGTGACGGCGCCTTCGGCGCAGCGATGGGCGTGCTCACCATCCACCATTGGCGTGACCGGGCCCGGGGACTAGCCGAAATGCGGCGGGTAGCCCGCGGGCCGGTGGTGCTGTTCCTGCGGGACCCGCACCCAGCCCCCGCCTGGTGGTGGCTGCACCATTACTTCCCGGCAAGTGCGCGGCTGGAGGCAAGCCGGGAAACCCCGCTCGGCCAGGTGGCGGAGATGCTCGGCGGGCGTCTGGAGGTCATCCCGGTACCCATCCCGGCCGACTGCACAGACGGGTTCAACGCGGCGTACTGGCGGCGTCCCGGGGCCTACCTGGACCCACAGGTCTGGCGGCCCATGTCTGCGCTGGCGCTGATCCCGGAGACCGACCGCGCGGACGGGATGCGACGCCTGCAAGCTGAGCTCGACAGCGGTGAGTGGCATCGGCAATGGGGTCACCTGCTCGCCCTCGACGAGCTGGACCTCGGCTACCGGGTGGTCGTCTGCCAGCCCCACCAGCACCCTACCTAGATCGAATAGCGGCACCCGAGTAAGGAATCACTCGTCTAGGAAGAACGGGCAAGCTGGGAGTATTGCCGAATCCTGGACCGCGGCTTGACCGGCTTGACCCTCATCCGAAGTCATGCCAGCTCCAGACATCTGATCATGCCCCGGCGCGCAAACAGGGCGCCGTAGTCGCTCAGCTAGTCACTCAGGAACTGCCTGAGGCCCTCGCCTAGCTGGCGAAGGGCCTTGGAGCTGGTCGGGGTGACAGGATTTGAACCTGCGACCTCTTCGTCCCGAACGAAGCGCGCTACCAAACTGCGCCACACCCCGCCGACCGCTTCGAAAGTCTAGCTGATCCGGGGGACCAGCGTGAGCAGCGTAGCTTCAGGGCGGCAGCAGAAGCGGACTGGCGCATAGGGAGAAGTACCAAGCCCAGCCGAAACGTGCAGCCAGGCGGAGCTGCCTGCGGCATCCTGATCGGGATAGCGGCTCAGTCCGCGGGCGCGGCGGCGGTCAATGCCGCAGTTCGTGGTGAGAGTGCCGATAACCGGCAGGCAGACTTGGCCGCCGTGGGTGTGACCGGCGAGCAGCAGGTCATAGCCGTCGGCCACGAACCGGTCCAGGACTGCGGGCTCCGGAGAGTGCATAACGGCCAGCCGCAGGTCAGCTGACGGGTCAGTGGCCCCGGCTATGCGCTCGTAACGGTCTCGGTTGATGTGCGAGTCGTGTACGCCGCCGACCTCGACGTCAGTACTGCCAGCCTTGATCCGGCCGTGGGCGTTGTTCAGGTCGAGCCAGCCGCGGTCCGCCATGCCGGCGCCGAGCTGCTGCCACGGCAGGTCCGGGATGCTGCGCCGGCGCTCCTGGGCGCTGGTGCGCCACAGGTAGCGCGTCGGGTTCTTCGGCAGCGGGCCGTAGAGGTCATTGGAACCGAAGACGAAGCCGCCGGGCCGGTCCAGCAGCGGGCCGAGCGCATCCAGCAGCGGCCGGACGGCGTCGCGGTGCGCGATCGAGTCGCCGGTGTTGATGACAAGGTCGGGATCGAGTGCGTCCAGCGACCTGAGCCAGGACAGCAGCCGGTGCCGCCCCGGGGTGAGATGGGTATCCGAGATGTGCAGAATCCGCAGTGGCCGCGTCCCGGCGGCGAGCACGGGAACGTCCAGCCGGCGTAGCGCGAACCAGTTGCGCTCGATGACCGACGCGTAGGCAGTGACACCGGCGCCGGCCACGGCGGCGGTTCTCATCAGGGCTCGAGCGCGCATCCCCACATGGTGCCACGCGGCTGTGACTGGCCGGCCGCCGGCAGTGTGACCGGGCTCGGCCCGCGCGGGCCAGCCCGGCAGGGCAAGATGGCGGCATGGCTGAACTCAAAGACCGGCTCCGCAGTGACCTGACGACTTCGATGAAGGCACGTGACGAGGTGCGCACCCGGACACTGCGGATGGCGCTGACCGCGGTCAGCAACGAGGAAGTGGCGGGAAAATCGGCGCGTCAGCTTAGCGACGAGGACGTGCTCAAGGTGCTGACCCGGGAAGCCAAACGGCGCCGGGAGGCCGCCACCGCATTCGAGGAAGCAGGCCGCCAGGATCAGGCCGACGCCGAGCGCGCCGAGGACGCGGTGCTGGCCGGCTACCTCCCGGCTCAGCTCAGCGACAGCGAACTGGCGGAGCTCGTCGCGGCCGCGATCGCCGGAACGTCAGCCTCAGGCCCTGGCGCGATGGGGCAGGTAATGAATGCAGTCACGCCCGCGGTCGCCGGTCGGGCCGAGGGCGGCCGTGTCGCCGCCGAAGTCCGCCGCCAACTCGCCAGCTAACCTGCCGCCCGGATCGCAGCTCAGCCGCGTCATCGTCCGCTCAGGTCGCGGGCAGCGGCGAGGCGGCCAGCTGTGTCCGGGAAGCCGGTCAGCCACGACGTAAGCCGCCGGCGGTTATTTCTTGCCGGGCCCGGTAATGACTGGCGGGTTGGAAACGCCGGGGCCGGGAGTGCCACCATTGCCGTTGGCCTGGCGCTTGGTCTTCGGGGGCGCAGGCGGTTTCGGTGAGTTGACGCCATCACCCATACTGAAGAATGCGCTGTACGACGGCACGTCAACAAAATTCACATATGGCAGGTGCAGCGACTGGAAAGTAAGCTGCCAGGTCGCACCGGGCGCGTTGTCACCAAACATCTGGGCGGGGCAGTTCAGGCTGCCGTCGACCTCCCGGAAGCAGGCGCGGTAGCCCAGCATAGCGTCTTTAGTTGTCGGGAAATTTGGATTAAAAACCGACACGTATCCGGCGAGCCGAGGGGTGTATCCAGCGAAAGCGGCGTAGTGACCAAGGTCCGAGGTTCCGGTCTTGGCAGCCGCAGGAACTCCGATGCCCCGGTTGCTTGCGGTCCCCGAGGCGGAGGACAGCACACCCTGAAGAATATGACTGGCAGCATCGGCCACTTCGGCGGAGAGAACCCGATGGCAGTGGGCCGAGTCCACCGGTAGGTCGCTGCCTGCAGCGGTCACCGCCTGCGTGATCACGATCGGGCTGCAGTAAATGCCCCTGGCCGCGACGGTAGCGTAGGCGTTGGCCATGCTCAGCGGTGAGACGTTAACTGTCCCTAGCGTGAATGATGTTACGTTATCTGCGGCATCAGCGACCCCGTCTTTTTGCAGGAGCGACTTGCCGTCAACTCTTGTTACTCCAAGGCTGACGGCTGTTTTGACGACGTTACACAAGCCGACTTTTTGTTCCAGCTTGGCATAGAAGACGTTGATCGACTGAGTCGTGCCATTATAGAGAGTTGCTATTCCTTTAGTGCCCGGTCCTTCAGCATCAAAAAGATTAGGGTAATCCTGGACATATTCACCCTGGCAGTTATAGTAGCCTGCGATGGTGGCCGGCGACTCGTACGGCAGGTTGAAGCCAAACGGTGTGTCCTGCTTCAGAGCTGTTAGCAAGGTAAAAAGCTTGGATGACGAGCCGGTTTGCACTCCCTCGCTGGCGCCGTAGTGAGAACCAACCGCGTAATCGACGGTCGTCTGGCCGCGGCCGTTGCCGAAGGGCCGGTCCACCGCGATCGCCTTAATCTTGCCAGTACCTGGTTGGACCAGGACCTCGGTGTCGACATTGCCGCCGGGGTTGTAGTAGCCCGAACGCGGGGGCACGACGAAGTTGACCGCGCTGTCCGCGGCGCGCTGGTCGGTGCGGTTGAGGGTGGTGTAGATCTTCAGGCCGCCGGTAGTGTTGAGTTCCTGGTTGATTTTCTTGATGGCGGGGGACGCATTACTGGCGCCCAGCAGGCGTTGTACGTAGTCGCAGAAAAAGGCCGCATTGGTGGCCGACTGGGAAGTGCAGCCGCCCTGGAAAGACGTTTGCGATGGGTTGAGGCCCAGTGGCTTCGCCTCGGCCGCCTTGGCACCGGCTTTGGAGATGTAACCGACCTGAGACATCCGGGCTAGCACCGTGTTCCGGCGGGTTAGCGTCGTCTTGGGGTTGACGAACGGGTCGTACAGGGCCTGGTTCTCGACCATGCCCGCCAGCATGGCGGACTGAGTCAAGTTCAGGCGGGCGGCGGAGGTGGAGAAGTAGCGCTCGGCCGCGACCTGAATGCCGTAGGCCTGGTTTTCGAACCAGGCAACGTTCAGGTACGCCGCCAGCAGCTGCTGTTTCGTCAGCTGGTGCTCGACGATGGCGGCCATCCGCAGCTCGCGGATTTTCCGGGTAAAGCTCCGGGAATTAGCCGTCTGGTCGCCGGTCAGCAGCAGCGCGTTCTTGACGTACTGCTGCGCCAGCGTCGAGCCGCCCTGAGTGGCGCCATGCGACGCGTTCGTGACGAGGGCACGCAGCGTCCCCTTGGGGTCCAGGGCGCCGTGCTGGTAGAAGCGGGAGTCCTCGATCGCGACGATCGCGTTGCGCATGTCGGGGGAGATCTGGTTATAGGTGACCGGGACCCGGTTGATGACCCCTGCGGAGCCGCCATTGGGATAGATATAGGCGATCAGGTTGCCGTGGCTGTCCAGCAGCTCGGAGCGGGACGGCAGGACACCGAGATGCGGCACCGACAGGGTCTGGAAGGTCTGGGCGACGTCGCGGGTGACGACGCCGATGCCCCCGACGAGGGGCACGGCCACTGCCGCGGCGAGCAGGCCGGCCAGGACCGACAGGATGACAAGTCGGGGGATCGCCGCTAGGCCGGCGCGCCATCCAGGTCTCAGCACTGGATCAGGTTACGCTGCCGGTCGGCATCGGCGTACCAGGACCACCGACCTGAGATGGGACAACCGCTCGCGGCGGCCTCGCAGGCTGCGCGCTGTGACTAGTCGTGCCTGCGCGTATAGTCCATCAGGGCTATGCGGGAAATGGGCCTGCCGGGGACTAGCGCTTCGGCGCTGACTTCCGTAAGTTACTCTTCCGCGACCTTCACTACCGGGGGCGGGCTGCAACGCCGCCCCGAACCGCAATGAAACGCCTTCCGGCGGGACGACCCCTTTGCGGACGTGACGATTAGGAGGAGTGGGGCCACATGTGGATCACGGACTGGACCGCCCGCGCCGCGTGCAAGGGCACGGACCCGGACGAGCTGTTCGTCCAGGGTGCGGCGCAGAACCGGGCCAAGCTGATCTGCCGCGGCTGTCCTGTCCGCACCGAGTGCCTGGCCGACGCCCTCGACAACAGGATCGAGTTCGGCGTATGGGGCGGCATGACCGAGCGGGAGCGGCGGGCGCTGCTGCGACGCCGACCGGACGTGAACTCCTGGCGGGACCTGCTGGAGAACGCCCGCAACCAGTACGAGAGCACCGGCGACGAGCTAGTCGCCAGCTAAGCGCTGCTGACTGAGCTGAAGCTTGCGCCGATCGCGCGCAGGCCGGCCAGGTCGTGCACGTCCTGCGGCTGCGCCGCCACCTCGGTTACCGGGACTAGTGGGTGCGCGGCGGTGAAATGCTCGGCGACCCGGCGTTCCAAGGCGGCCTGGGTCATCCGCTCTGCGTGCAGCTGCAGCGCCGCGGCTGCCAGCGGGTACCGGCCGGACGGCGAGCCTGACATCAGGTCGGCGGCATGCAGGGTCTCGGCTGCCGCCACGCTGCGCGCGGCCGACAGGCTCGCCGCTGACGTGCGGGCCGGGGGCTGGCGGTGCACCCTGTTCAGCAGCATGCCGGCTAGCGGCATGCCTTCGCGGGCCAGCCGCTCCACGAAATAGGACGCCTCGCGGAGCGCATCCGGCTCCGGCGCGGCGACCACGAGGAACGACGTGCCCGGCGCGCGGAGCAGCCGATAGGTATAGTCGGCGCGCTCGCGGAAACCGCCGAACATGGTGTCCAGCGCGGCCACGAACGTCTGCGCGTCCCTGAGCACCTGGGCGCCGAGAATTTTCGTCAGCACCCCGGTGACCATGCCGAGCCCGGCGCCGAGCACCCGCAGGTAGGCCCGGCCGCCCGCCTTTGTCGGGGCGGCCAGCATCCGCAGCAGCCGGCCGTCCAGGAACCGGCCCAGCCGCTGCGGGGCGTCCAGGAAATCCAGCGCCGACCGGCTCGGCGGGGTGTCCACCACGATCAGGTCCCACTCCTCGGACCGGCGAAGCTGGCCGAGTTTCTCCATCGCCATGTACTCCTGGGTACCGGCGAAGCTGGACGACAGCGACTGGTAAAACGGGTTCGCCAGGATCTGGGCAGCCCGGTCCGGGTCGGCATGCGCCTCGACGATCTCGTCGAAGGTCCGTTTCATGTCGAGCATCATGGCGTGCAGACTGCCGCCGGACACGTCGTTTTGCTGCCGGTTTTCCTTGTTGTCGGAGACGCCAGGCCCGGCTGCCTGGCCAGCGCCCGGCACCAGTCGGGGGGTGTTGTCGAGGGACGACAGTCCCATCGCCTGCGCCAGGCGGCGCGCCGGGTCGACTGTGAGTACCACCACGTGGCGGCCGCGCTCGGCCGCGCGCAAGCCGATCGCTGCGGCGGCGGTGGTCTTGCCCACGCCGCCCGATCCACAGCAGACGATGACCCTGGTCCTACGGTCGTCGATCAGGCGGTCCACATCCAGCCGCGGCGGCTCGCTTCCGGCCCCGTTCATTGCCTGCACCCGTCAGTAGCAGTCATCAGGCGGCTCCTTGCCGGCGCAGCGCGGCGGCCAGCCGGTACAGCCCGGCCAGGTCCATTCCGTCGGTAATCATCGGCAGCTCGTAGAGCGGCGGCCCGGCGTCGTCGAGGCGGCGCTGCTGGTCCTGCTCGGCCAGGGCTGACGTCGCCTGCTCGGCCAGCTCGGCCGCGAGGTCCGCGGCGAGCGCGCGGCTGTCGTCCAGGCCGGCGGCCTTCAGCCCGACCGCCAGCTCGTCCTCGTCCAGCACGCGGCCGGCCGCCGCCCGCAGCTGATCGCCGGGCAGCGCCAGCGGGCGGGTCATGTTGACCACGACGGCACCGACCTGGATCGCGCCGCCGGCCATGCCGCGCAGCTCGGCGATGCCGTCCAGGGTTTCCTGCACCGGCATCTCGGCCAGCACGGTGACGAAGTGCACGGCCGTCTGCGGGGACCGGATCACGCGCTGCACGGTGTCGGCGTGGCCGCGGATCGGGCCCACCCGGGCCAGCCCCGACACCTCGGAGGTGACGTTCAGAAAGCGGCCGATCCGGCCGGTCGGCGGCGCGTCCATGACCACCGCGTCATATACCGGGACCCCGCCGCGCTTGCGCCGGACCGCCTCGGCGGCCTTGCCGGTCAGCAGCACGTCCCGCAGGCCGGGAGCGATCGTGGTAGCAAAATCGATCACGCCGAGCTTGGTCAGCGCGCTGCCCGCGTGCCGCAGGTTGTAGAACATCTCCAGGTACTCGATCAGCGCGGATTCCGGGTCGGCGACCAGCGCGAAAACCTCGCCGCCCGGCCGGGACGCCGTCGCGGGCGCGACCGCGATCTTGCGTTCCGCGTACGGCAGCGGCGGGGAGTCGAACAGCTGGGCGATGCCCTGGCGGCCCTCGACCTCCATCAGCAGCACCCGCTTGCCCGCCGAGGCGAGCGCGAGCGCCAGGGCGCCGGCCACCGTCGTCTTGCCGGTGCCGCCCTTGCCGGTAACGACGTGCAGCCGCACGCCGGACCAGTCAGTATCACGAGTACGCACCCTCGCCAGGCTAGCCGCGATCGCCGGCCGGTGACTCCCGTGGCCCGGTCGTTACCGGCCCGGTACTGGCATCGCTGCGAAACGTCACTAGTGTGGGTAACAGGTACTCCGCGCGAGCCGGCTGCCAGTCGGCCGGGATACCGGCTGATGAGGAAGTGTTCGCGATGCTCCCAGCGCTCCTGGTGATCCTGGCGCTGCTCGTGGTGGCCGGCGTTGTCGTACTCGGCAAGTCCGTCCGGGTCGTGCAGCAGTACGAGCAGGGCATTATTTTCCGGTTCGGGCGGGTACTGCCCGGCACCCGGGGGGCCGGCCTGACCTTGCTGCGGCCGATCGGCGACCGGATGCAGAAGGTCAACATGCAGATCATCGCCATGTCCGTCCCGGCCCAGGAGGGCATCACCCGGGACAACGTCAGCGTCCGGGTGGACGCGGTGGTGTATTTCCGGGTAGTGGACGCGATCAAGGCCACGATCAACGTGCAGAACTACCAGTACGCGATCTCCCAGCAGGCGCAGACATCGCTGCGGTCGATTATCGGCCAGTCGGAGATGGACCAGCTGCTGGCCGAGCGGGACACGGTCAACCGGGAGCTGCGCCGGATCATCGACGAGCCGACCGAGGGACCGTGGGGAATCCGGGTCGAGCGGGTCGAGATCAAGGACGTGTCGCTGCCCGAGCAGATGAAGCGGTCAATGTCCCGGCAGGCCGAGGCCGAGCGTGAGCGCCGCGCCCGGATTATCACCGCGGACGGCGAGTATCAGGCCTCCAAGCGGCTGGCCGCGGCCGCGAATGTGATGGCCAGGGACCCGGCCGCACTGCAGCTGCGGCTGCTGCAGACCGTGGTCGAGGTGGCCGCCGAGAAGAACAGCACGCTGGTAATGCCCGTCCCGGTCGAGCTGCTGCGGTTCTTCGACAAGTTCACCCCGCCGTCGGCGGCCGGCGGCAGCGTCTCGGCCGCGGATTCGGCCTCGATGGCAGACTTCGGCGACGCCGAGGTGGCTCAGGCCGAGGCCGAGATCGCCGGCGGCCACGCCAAGCCGGTCGCGATCCCCGACGTCGCGCCGATCCCCGAGCTCGACGCAGCGGCCGCCGAGGGCGGCGCGCTGGCTGCCCAGCCGGACGCCGCGGCCCAGCCGGACCTCGCTGCCCAGCCTGCGGTCCCTGCTCGGCCTGCCGTCGGTGGCCAGGCGGCCGGGAACGGCGGGGCGCCGGCTGGCCGGACCGGAGCCACGGCCGCGGGGCCTGCGGCCGGCGGGACCGGGGTCACGGAGCCGCCGGGCGGCGGCGGGGCGGACGGCGCGGCGGCCCGCTAGGGTTCGGCTATGTCAAAGTGGGAGTACTCAACCGTGCCGCTGCTCGTGCACGCTACCAAGCAGATCCTGGACAACTGGGGTGATGACGGCTGGGAGCTGGTAGCGGTCGTGCCCGGGCCTAACCCCGAGCAGCTCGTGGCCTACCTGAAGCGGGAAAAGGCGTGACCGAAGCCGGTGCCGCCGGGGCTGGGGCCGGGGCCGGGGCCGCTGCCGCCGGGGAGTCGGCGGCGGACCGGCTCGCCGCGCTGGGGCTGACACTGCCGGATGTGGTGGCGCCGCTGGCGGCTTACCTGCCCGCGGTGCGGACCGGAAATTACGTGTACACCGCGGGCCAGCTGCCGATGGCGGGCGGGAAGCTGCTAGCCACCGGGAAGGTAGGCGCCGAGGTGAGCGCCGAGCAGGCGGCCGCGCTGGCGCGGACCTGTGCGCTGAACGCGCTTGCCGCGGCCGCGGCGGCGGCAGGAGGGCTGGCCGCGATCCGGCGGATCGTCAAGGTGACGGGTTTTGTCGCCAGCGCGCCGGACTTTACCGGGCAGCCTCAGGTGGTCAACGGGGCCAGTGAGCTTCTTGCCGAAGTGTTCGGCGAGGCGGGCAGGCACGCCCGCAGCGCCGTGGGCACCGCCGTGCTGCCGCTGGACGCGCCGGTCGAGATCGAGCTGATCGCCGAGATTGACCCGGATGGCCGGCCGGCCTGACGCGGCGCCGGATCGTGACCGTGCGCCCGATCGTGACCGTGTGCCGGACCGTGACCGTGTGCCGGCCTGCGACGCGGCGCCGGACCCGGCGCTGATCCGGTTCCCGCGCAAGCTGCCTGACTGGTCCTGGCAGGTTCTGGACGGCCGGCGGCCGGCGGCCGCGCCGCGGGACGCCGCCACCGTGATGCTGCTGCGCGAGGACCCGGCTGCCGGGCTTGAGGTGTACATGCTGCGCCGCCAGCCGTCCATGGCGTTCGCCCCCGGCGCTTACGTCTTTCCCGGCGGCGGGGTCGACGCCCGCGACGTGGACGAGGAGGTCGCCTGGTCCGGGCCGGACATCGGGTCCTGGGGCGAGCTTCTCGCGGCGCCGCCGGAGCTGGCCAGGGCGCTGGCCTGCGCCGCCGTCCGGGAGACGTTCGAGGAATCTGGCGTGCTGCTGGCCGGCCCCGGTCCTGGTGCCCTGGTAGCCGACACGACCGGCGATGACTGGGAGGCCGACCGGCTCGCGCTGCTGGACCGCTCGCAGTCCCTCGCCGAGATGCTCGGCCGCCGGCGGCTGGTGCTGCGGTCGGACCTGCTGCGGCCGTGGTCCCGGTGGATCACCCCGGCGGTCGAGGAGCGGCGCTACGACACCAGGTTCTTTGCCGCGGCGATGCCATCGGGGCAGCGCACCAGGGACGTTGGCGGCGAGGCCGCCGCGGTGACCTGGATAAGCCCGGCCGCCGCGCTGGCGGCCGGGCGCCGCGGCGAGATCGAGTTGTGGCCGCCCACCGCCGTCACCCTGGCCGAGCTCGCCGCTTGCGGCGACGCGGACACGGCGCTGACCGCCGCGCGCGACGTCGCGCCACGGCTGCCCGAGGTGCTGATGCGAGACGGAGCGGCATGGCTGACCGTGCCCGCGACCCGGCAGTACCCGCTGTGACCAGCGCGGCGGCTGCGGCCATCGACGGGTCAGGCACGGTCCGGGCCCGGTGCGTGCTGGCGCCCAACCCGTCGCTGATGACGCTGGACGGCACCAATACCTGGCTGGTCGCCGAGCCTGGCTCGGCAGCCGTGGTGGTGGTCGATCCGGGTCCCGACGACGAGAATCACCTGCGGCGGGTCGCCGCGGTCGCGGCGGCTGCCGGGCAGCGGGTCGCCAGCATCGTGCTCACGCACGGGCACGGCGACCACTCGGCGGGCGCCCCCCGGCTGGCCGGGCTCACCGGGGCGCCGGTGCGGGCCGCTGACCCGGCTCACCAGCTCGGCGCGGACGGGCTGCGGCCCGGTGACGTGATCACCGCCGGCGGCTGCGAGCTGCGGGTGATCGCCACCCCCGGTCATACGGCCGACTCGGTCTGCCTGCAGATCACCGCGGACGCGGCGGTGCTGACCGGGGACACGGTCCTGGGCCGGGGAACCACCGTGATCGCCGGCGACGGCAGCCTGGCCGACTACCTGACCTCCTTGCGCCAGCTCAGGTCGCTGGCCGGGGACGACGGGCTGACCGCGCTGCTGCCCGGCCACGGGCCGCTGCTGGCCGACCCGGCCGGCACTCTCGATTTCTACCTGGCGCACCGGGCCGAGCGGCTAGCCGAGATTCAGGCGGCGGTCGCGGCCGGCGATACCACCCCGGCGCAGATCGTGGCCCGGGTGTACGCGGCGGTGGACCCGGCGCTGTGGCCGTTCGCCCGTTGGTCGGTCCTGGCCCAGCTGGCCTACCTGTCCGGGCAGGGCAGCCTGCCGCCCGGCTTCCGGTGGTAGCCCGGAGTGGTGCGGCAGCTGGCTGATCAGGCCGGCGGCACGTTACCGTCAGCCTGCTCGCTTGCGGAGCCGGTCGGCGTCCAGTACCAGCACCGACTTGGCCGACAGCTGTACCCAGCCGCGGGCGACGAAATCCGCGAGTGCCTTGTTGACGGTTTCCCGGGACGCCCCCACCAGCTGGGCGAGTTCCTCCTGGGTCAGGTCATGGTTGACCTGGACGCCGCCGTCCTGCAGCGAGCCGAACCGCTCGGCGAGGTCGAGCACGGCCTTGGCGACCCGGCCGGGCACGTCGGTGAAAACCAGGTCCGCCTTGTCGTCGCTGACCCGGCGCAGCCGCTGCGCCAGCGCGCGCAGCAGCGTCAGCGCCACCTCCGGACGGCTGGACAGCCAGCGGCGCAGGAAGTCATGGGCCAGCTCGGCGAGCTTCGCGTCGGTTACCGCGGTGGCACTGGAGGTCCGCGGCCGCGGGTCGAACAGCGACAGCTCGCCGAACATCTCGCCGGGGCCGTGCACGCTGAGCAGGTTTTCCCGGCCGTCCGGCGCGGTCCGGCTGAGCTTGATCTTGCCGGCCAGGATCACGTAGAGCTTCTCGCCCGCGTCGCCCTCGGCGAATAGCCGGTCGCCCCGGCTGATCTCGATAACGGACTCGCCGGAGCGCAGCGACCGGGCATCCGCCTCGCTCAGCGCCGCGAACAGCGGCGCCCGGCTGAGTACGTCATCCGTGCCGGTCACGGGTGCCTCCTCGCCTGGGGTTCGTTGCCTGGTGCCGCCGGTCCCGGTCTAGGCGCCGGCGTGGTCTGGCTGGCGGGCCAGCCGTTCGCGGCACGCGATTATCTCCGCCTCGGCAGCCTGCCGGTCCACCCAGGTAGCCGTCTCCACTTCCTTGCCGGGTTCCAGGGCCTTGTAAACCTCGAAGAAGTGCTGGATCTCCAGCCGGTCGAAGCCAGGTACGTCAGTAATGTCGCGCAGGTGGGCAATTCGCGGATCGGTCGACGGCACGCACAGCACCTTGTCGTCCATGCCCATCTCGTCGCGCATCCGGAACATCCCGATCGCCCGGCAGCTAATCAGGCAGCCGGGGAAAGTCGGCTCTTCCAGCAGCACCAGGGCGTCCAGCGGATCGCCGTCGTCCGCCAGCGTGTCCTCGATGTAGCCGTAATCGGCCGGGTACCGGGTTGAGGTAAACAGCATCCGGTCCAGCCGGATCCGGCCGCTCTTGTGATCCATCTCGTACTTGTTGCGCTGGCCCTTCGGTATCTCGATGAGTACGTCGAATTCCATGATTCCGTCTCCTCGGCACTTACATGATGGACTGCGTGCGCCCGGTAACCCTGCCAGAGCCCAGCATCTCGCGAAATGGAGCAGCCCGGTGAGCCGGTACCGCCTGATGGCCCTGGCGTCGGCCGCGCTGCTGTGCGTGGTGACCATCGGCGGCGGCACCGCGGTGGCGCGGCTGCTGCCCGCCCGGCTTGCCCAGTTCCGGATCCCGCGGGTGGCGGCGGGCCGCGTTGCGCCGCCGGCCGGCCCGGTGTTAGTGCCCGCAGCCGGCGGCGGCGGGGCTACCCCGGCCGGGATGACCGCCAGCCTGGCCCCGGTGCTCGCCTCGGGCGCGCTGGGGCCGCACGCCGGGGCGGAGGTAACCGACCTGACGTCCGGCCGGGTGCTGTACGCGCGGGCGGCGCAGATACCGTTCACGCCCGCCTCGACCGCCAAGATCGCCGTTGCCGCCGCCGCGCTGGCGCTGCTCGGTCCCGGCTCCCGGGTCGCCACCCGGGTCGTGGCCGGCCCTGGCGCAGCGACGATCACCCTGGCCGGCGGCGGCGACGCGACTCTTGCCGTGGCCCAGCCGCCAGCCGGTGACTACCCCCAGCCCGCCACCTTGCGGTCGCTGGCCGCCGCGACCGCAGCGGCGCTGCGCGCGCGGCACCAGCGAGCCGTCCGGCTGCGTTACGACACCGCGCTGTTCACCGGGCCGCCGCTGGCGGCCGGCTGGCCGCCTAGCTACATCACGACCGGTAACGTCACCGTGATCACCTCGCTGGAGGTCGACCAGGGCCGCCTGACGGCCGCGGGCGCGCCGCAGGATCCCGATGTTCCCGGCAACTTCGCGCCCCGGTCCGCCGACCCGCCGGCCGTCGCTGCTGCCGCGTTCGTGCGGTTCCTGGCCGGAGCCGGGATCACCGTGCTCGGGGCCCCGGCACCGGGCCGGGCGCCGGCCGGCGCACCGGCCCTCGCGAGCGTCTCCTCGCCGCCGCTGGCCCAGGTCGTCCAGTGGATGCTGACCGAGAGCAACAACGTGATCGCCGAGAACCTGGCCCGCCAAATCGCGATCGCTTCCGGGCGGCCTGCCTCGTTCGCCGGCGCGGCGGCGGCCGAGCTGGCCGTGCTGCGCGGCCTCGGCGTGACCAGCGGCGTGCGGCTGGCGGACGGCAGCGGGCTGTCGCCGCTGGACCGGTTCACCCCGGCCGCGGAGCTGCAGCTGCTGCGGGCGGCCGCGCAGCGCCCGCAGCTGCGGGCGGCGATCACCGGCCTGCCGGTGGCCGGCTTCTCCGGCACGCTGGCACCCGGCGGCAGCTTCTTCGGCGGCATCGGGGGCAACGGCCTCGGCGTCGTGCGGGCCAAGACCGGCAACCTGGTCAACGTCGCGGGACTGGCCGGGATCGCCTACGCCAGGAACGGCCAGCTGCTCGGCTTCGCGGTGCTGGCGGACCGGCTGCGCCCGGCCGGGCTCGCGGCCGCCGCGGCCGCCCTAGACCGGCTGGCGGCCATCCTGGCAGGCTGCGGCTGCCGGTGAGCGGCTGGCCGGGCCGGCGTAACTCGCTGACAGCCGGGCCGTGGCGGCGGTCCGCAGGGAGGCACGTACGGTGGAGGGGTGAGCAGCTCCCAGATGATCGACTGGAACGTCGCTATCTCGACCGGGGTGCGGTGGGTCCGGCCAGGTCCGCAGATCAGCATGGCCGACGCGCGGCAGGTGGTCGCCGAGCTCCGGCAGCTCGCCGACGCCGTCCAGGAACCGGTCCGCGAGGTCACCATGCTGCCGGGCTGGCGCGACGGCGGCGACGTCGCGGTAGTTGACCGGCCCGCCTGGATCCGGGCCAACGTCGACGGCTTCCGGGTCGTGTTCGACCCGCTGGCCGAGCAGCTGCGCGAGCGCGGCGGCGCGCCCGGCTCGGTGCTGACAGCGGTGTCCTCGCGGGTTACCGGCATGCAGGCCGGGCTGATCCTATCCTACCTGGCAGCCCGGGTGCTCGGCCAGTACGAGCTCTTCCTGCCGCCGGACCCGGACGCGGCTGCCGACGACGCCCCGGCCGGGCGGCTGACGCTGGTGGCCCCCAACATCGTGATGGTGGAACGGGAGCTGGGCGTCAACCCGCAGGACTTCCGCCGCTGGGTATGCCTGCACGAGGAGACCCACCGGACGCAGTTCACGTCAGTGACCTGGCTGCGGTCCTACGTCCAGAGCCAGATGACCGAATTCCTGCTGGCCTCCGACCTTGACCCCGCCTCCATCCTGGACCGGCTGCGGGCGGCGGCCGACGCGGTTGCCGGGGCGGTCCGCGGCAGCGACTCCGGCGAGAGCGTCATCGAGGCCATTCAGAGCCCGCGGCAGCGCGAGATCCTGGACCTGCTGACCTCGGTCATGACGCTGGTCGAAGGCCACGGTGACTACGTGATGGACGCGGTCGGCCCGGCCGTCGTGCCGTCGGTCGCCGAGATCCGGGCGAAGTTCAGTGCCCGGCGCGGCTCCGCGGGCCGGATCGAGCAGGTGATCCGCCGGATCCTGGGCATCGACTTGAAGATGAAGCAGTACGAGCAGGGCTCGCGTTTCGTCCAGGCGGTCGTCCAGGAGGCCGGGATGGCGACATTCAACCGGGTATGGACGTCCCCGCAGACCCTGCCGAGCCGGGCCGAGATCCTCAGCCCGATGCTGTGGCTGGAGCGGGTGGGGGGCACCAGCGCCATCGCGGGCTGACCGGTAATGGGCCCGCACCCCGCGGTGGCGCAGATTCGGCGGGAGGTCCGCCGCAGCCTGTCCGGCCTGCACCCCGGTGACCTGGTGCTGGCCGCCTGCTCGGGCGGCCCTGACTCACTTGCTCTGGCGGCGGCCCTGGCGTTCGAGGCACCCCGGGCCGGCTTGCGGGCCGGCGGGGTCACCGTTGATCACGGGCTGCAGGACGGCTCGGCGCAGCGCGCCGCGGCCGTCACCGGCACCCTAGCCGCCCTCGGGCTTGACCCGGTCAGTGCCGTCACCGCTGCCGTCGCCCGCCGCGGCGCGCGGGCCGCCGCGGTCGCAGACGCCGCTCCCGCAGACGTCCCGGCCAGACCCGGCGCCCCCGCGGCCGGGACGGGCCCCTACCGGGGACCGGAGGGCGCCGCCAGGGATGCCCGGTACGCCGCCCTCGCCGCCGCGGCCGCCGGCGCCGGCGCGGTGGCCGTCGCCCTCGGGCACACCCTCGATGATCAGGCCGAGACGGTGCTGCTCGGGCTGGCCAGGGGCTCGGGTGCCCGCTCGCTGGCCGGCATGGCGCCGCGCAGCGGCAGCTACCTGCGGCCGCTGCTGGCGGTCCGGCGGACCGCCACCCTGGCGGCCTGCGCGGCGCTCGGCCTGGAGCCCTGGCGCGATCCGCACAACACCGACCCCTCCTTCAGCCGGGCCCGGGTCCGCGGCCAGCTGCTGCCGGCGCTGACGGACGTGCTGGGGCCCGGTGTAGCCGAGGCGCTGGCCCGCAGCGCCGGGCAGCTGCGGGCGGACGCGGACCTCCTGGATCAGCTGGCGGCAGCGCAGTCGCTGCTGCTGGCCGGGCCCGACGGCTCGCTGGCCGCGGCCGCCCTCGGCGAGCTGCCCGCGGCGATCAGGAGCCGGATCCTGCGGGCCGCGGCGGTGACCGCTGGCTGCCCGGCCGGGGCGGTCAGCGCCCGGCACGTGCGGGCCCTGGACGAGCTGGTGACCTGCTGGCACGGGCAGGGCGCCGCCGATCTGCCCGGCGGCGTCCGGTGCCGGCGGCGGTATGGGAGGCTGCTCTTCAGCCGCCGGAGTGGGTAGCGCCGCGCTGGCCGCGGCACGCGGGCGCACGGCACGCGGGTTTAACAGGAGGACGCCGGGTGGATGCCAGTGACATGGGCGGCGATCTTGAAGAGGTCCTGATCGGCGCGGATGAGCTGCACGCGCGCATCACCGAGCTTGCCGCCCGGATCGACGCGGACTACGCCGGCCGCGAGCTGCTGCTCGTCGGGGTGCTCAAGGGCGCGGTGATGGTGATGGCCGACCTGGCCCGGGCCCTGCGGATGCCGGTGCTGATGGACTGGATGGCCGTGTCGTCCTACGGGTCGGGCACCCAGTCGTCCGGGGTAGTGCGGATTCTGAAGGACCTGGATGCCGACATCAGCGGCAGGCACGTGCTGGTGGTCGAGGACATCGTGGACTCCGGCCTGACGCTGTCCTGGCTGGTGCGCAACCTGGAATCGCGCGGGCCTGCCTCGGTCCGGGTCTGCGTGCTGCTGCGCAAGCCGGCGGCCGAGCGGACACCGGTCGAGGTGGCGTACGTGGGCTTCGACATCGAGGAGAAGTTCGTGATCGGCTACGGCCTGGACTACGCGCAGCGGTACCGGAACCTGCCTTTCATCGGGACGCTCGCGCCGCATGTCTATGCCGCCGACCCGTCCGCGTGACGGGACCGGCCGCCAGGACCGGCGGCCAGCACCGGCCGCGGCCGCCGTTTCGGGAACACAACCCGCAATGGAATACGTTCACGGGGGTAAGAGGATCACCGGAGGTTCCTGCTGGATTGCGCGGCCCGCTGACCGGGTTGCGTGATTTACCGGGCGCACGGTGCCTCTAGCGTGCCGGCGTCAGCTGGCGCGGTGTACCGTCGGTTATTCCATGATTGCGCTGGAGACTGGGACGCCGCGTGCTGGCGCTGGGACGTACGGCAGTCCCGCCGGGTAACCGGGGGGACATGAGGCTCGTCAGGAGGGACCGGCCCGGTACCGGCGGGGCCGCTCATCGATGGATCTGAAGCGCATATTCCGCGGATGGCCTGCTGTCATCCTTGCTGTCGTTGTCGTGTTCTTTTTCGTCTACCGGTTTGCCAGCGCCGGCCAGCAGCCCAAGGTGGCCTCCACCGCTGAGGTTGTCCGGCTGATCCAGACCGACCAGGTGAAGTCGGCGCTGCTGATCGATGCTGACCAGGCGATCCAGGTCACCCCGAGGAACGGCGGCACGCCGCTGCAGGCCTCCTGGGTCGGCAACCAGGGCGTGAGCCTCGCCCAGACGCTGCAGCGCGCCTATAACGCGAACAAACTGCCGGGCGGTTACGACGTCAAGGTGCCCAGGGGCAGCTCGGTCTGGACGCTGCTGCTGTCCTGGCTGCCGTTCGTTGTCTTGTTCCTGCTGTTCTTCGTCTTCATGAACCAGATGCAAGGCGGCGGCTCGCGGGTAATGAACTTCGGCAAGTCCCGCGCCAAGCTCGTCACCAAGGACACCCCGAAAACCACGTTCGCCGACGTTGCGGGCGCGGACGAGGCCATCGAGGAGCTGCAGGAGATCAAGGATTTCCTGCAGAGCCCGGCGAAGTTCCAGGCTATCGGCGCCAAGATCCCCAAGGGCGTGCTGCTGTACGGGCCGCCCGGTACCGGCAAGACCCTGCTGGCGCGGGCCGTGGCCGGCGAGGCCGGGGTGCCGTTCTACTCGATTTCCGGCTCGGACTTCGTGGAGATGTTCGTCGGCGTCGGCGCCTCGCGGGTGCGCGACCTGTTCGAGCAGGCCAAGGCGAACGCGCCGGCGATCATCTTCGTGGACGAGATCGACGCGGTCGGGCGGCACCGCGGCGCGGGCTTCGGCGGCGGCCACGACGAGCGCGAGCAGACCCTGAACCAGCTGCTAGTGGAGCTGGACGGCTTCGACGCCAAGGGCGGCGTGATCGTGATCGCGGCCACCAACCGGCCGGACATCCTGGACCCGGCGCTGCTGCGGCCCGGCCGCTTCGACCGGCAGATCGTGGTCGCGCAGCCGGACCTGGCCGGCCGCAAGGGAATCCTGCGGGTGCACGGGCGCGGCAAGCCGTTCCTGCCGGACGTGGACCTGGACATGATCGCGCGCCGCACGCCCGGCTTCACCGGCGCGGACCTGGCGAACGTCATCAACGAGGGCGCGCTGCTGACTGCCCGCGCGGACGGCACCCAGATCTCGATGGCGGCGCTGGAAGAGGCGATCGACCGGGTGACGGCGGGTCCCAAGCGCAAGAGCGTGCTGCTGTCGGAGAAAGAGCGCAAGATCATCGCCTACCACGAGGGCGGTCACGCCCTGGTCGGGCACGCGCTGCCCAACGCCGACCCGGTGCACAAGATCACGATTATCCCCCGCGGCCGGGCCCTCGGCTACACCGCCTCCGCGCCGGTGGAAGACAAGTTCCTGGTCAGCCGTGCCGAGATGAACGACCAGCTGGCGATGCTGCTCGGCGGCAGGACCGCTGAGGAGCTGGTGTTCCACGAGCCGACGACGGGGGCCGCCAACGACATCGAGAAGGCGAGCTCCATCGCCCGCGGCATGATCACCGAGTACGGGATGAGCGAGCGCCTCGGCGCGCGCAAGTTCGGCACCGGCGACGGCGAGCCGTTCCTCGGCCGGGAGATGTCGCACAGCCGGGACTATTCCGAGGAGATCGCGTCGGCGATCGACGACGAGGTTCGCCGGCTGATCGAGTCGGCGCACGACGAGGCCTGGGAGATCCTGGTCCAGTACCGGGACGTGCTCGACCACCTGGTGCTGGAGCTGATGCAGCACGAGACGCTGTCCCGCGGCCAGGTGCTGGAGATCTTCAGCCCGGTACATAAGCGGCCGCTCCGCGGCTCCTACACCGGTTACGGCAAGCGGCTGCCGTCGGAGCGCCCGCCGGTGCTGACGCCCAAGGAACTCGCGCTCACCGCGGCCTCGGACGGCAGCAAGGACCTGGCGATCGGCAACGGCTCCGGCAACGGCCAGGCCGGCACGCTGTCGGGGCCGCTCGCCGATCCGCTGGGCACTGACCCGTTCGGCGCGTTCGGGCCGCCGGGGGCCGGCCGCGGGCCGGGCCAGCGGCCGGCCCCCGGTGCCCTCGGTGCCCCCGGCTCAGCCGATGGCCGCGGGGGCGCCAGTTGACGGCGGCGGTTGACCTGCCGCGGATCGAGCGCGCCGTCCGCGAGCTGCTGCTGGCGATCGGCGAGAATCCGGGCCGGGACGGCCTGCGGGAGACTCCCGCCCGGGTCGCCCGGGCTTACGCGGAACAGTTCGCCGGGCTGCACCAGGAGCCGCAGGACGTGCTGACGACCGTGTTTGACGCGAGTCACGACGAGATGGTCCTGGTCCGCGATATCGAGGTCTTCTCCACCTGCGAGCATCACCTGACGCCATTTTTCGGCTATGCGCATGTGGGTTATATCCCGAACGCGGACGGTCAGATCACCGGCCTGTCCAAGCTGGCCCGGCTGGTCGACGTCTTCGCGCGCAGGCCGCAGGTGCAGGAGCGGATGACCAGCCAGATTGCCGACGCGATGATGACGGTCCTGAAGCCGCTAGGCGTTATCGTGGTGATCGAGGCCGAGCATCTGTGCATGGCCATGCGCGGTGTCCGCAAACCCGGTGCCAAGACGGTCACTTCCGCGGTCCGCGGCAGCTTCCGTGACTTCAGCAGTACCAGGGCCGAGGCACTGAGCCTGCTGATGGCGCGGCGCTGACCCGGTCTCGCCGTCGTTGCCGGGTTTGCCCGCACGGCGGCCGGGCGATCACTACGCTGAATCCCCGTGAATAGGGGCCTGACTGACGTGTCTGACAGCACCGAGCAGAGTAGCCCGGCGACGACGGCCACCGGCAGGGAACGGCCGGCTAAGACACCGGCCGCCCGGCCGTCGGACCGGCGGCGGCAGCGCCGCTGGGTACCGTTCACCGCCGGCCTGCTGGCGTTGCTGCTCGGCCTGGCCGACATCATCCTGGGGGCCGAGCCGGGCGCGATCTACACCCGGGTCCGGCACCCGCTGCACCGGCTCGCCCAGTTTGCCCCCGGTGCGCTGTCCACCAACCTGACCCGCACCGCCGACGTCGTTATCGGCCTGCTGCTATTGCTGCTGTCACACGGCCTGCGCCGCCGCAAGCGCCGGGCCTGGCAGGGAGTGGTCCTCCTGCTGACGGCCAGCGTGCTCATCCACGCGATGCGCGCCGTGCACCACTACCGGCCCATCGTCGTCGCCGCCGCGCTGCTGGCCGTGCTCGCGTACTTCCACCGCGAGTTCTACGCCAGGGGCGATCCCGGCAGCCGGTGGCGGGCCGTCAGCACGTTCGGCGCCCTGGCCATTGCCGACATCACCATCGGCCTGGGCTACATCGCGCTGAGCCGGCATCTGAACGGCGAATTTACCGTCGCTCAGCGCATCCAGTCGGTGCTGTGGGGCCTGGCAGGCGCCCAGGGACCGGTCTCGTTCGAGGACGAGACCGGGTCCGACCTGTTCAAGTTCCTGACCGCCGGGCTGGGCTTGTTCACCCTGATCATGACCGCGTACCTGTTCCTGCGCACGGCACGGCAGGCCGGGCGGCTGTCGGCCAAGGACGCGGCCGGGATCCGGGAGCTGCTCGGCCGCCACGGCGAGCGGGACTCACTCGGGTACTTCGCGCTGCGTACCGACAAGATGGTCCTGTGGGCACCGAACGGCAAGGCCTGCATCGGCTACCGGGTGCTGTCCGGGGTCATGCTGGCCAGCGGGGACCCGATCGGCGACCCGGAACAGTGGCCCGGCGCCATCCAGGCGTTCCTGGCCGAGGCGTCCCGGCATGCGTGGGCGCCCGCGGTGATCGGCTGCGGCGAGGCCGCCGCGGAAGCCTGGTGCCGCCTGGGGGACCTGACGGCGATCGAGCTTGGTGACGAGGCCGTCGTGGATGTCGCCAGCTTCAGCCTGCAGGGCAGGCCCATGCGCAATGTCCGGCAGATGGTCGGCCGGGTGGCCCGGCACGGTTACGAGGCGCAGGTCCGGCGGGTCGGCGACGTGCCGCGGGAGGAGATCACCCGGCTGGTCCGCCAGGCTGACTCCTGGCGCGGCAGCCCGACCGAGCGCGGTTTCTCGATGGCGCTCGGCCGGATCGGCGGCCAGGAGGACGACGGCTGCGTGCTCGTGACCGCCGAGGAGAACGGGACGCTGCGCGCGCTGCTGCACTTCGTGCCGTGGGGCTGCGACGGGCTGTCACTGGACCTGATGCGGCGCGACCGGTCGGCTCAGCCGGGCCTGTCCGACTTCCTGATCGTCGAGGCGATCAAGGCCGCCAGCGGTCTCGGCGTCAAGCGCATCTCGCTGAACTTCGCGGTGTTCCGCGCTGCGCTCGAACGCGGCGAGCGGATCGGCGCCGGCCCGGTGCTCCGGGCCTGGCGCCGGGTGCTGCTGTTCGCCTCACGCTGGTTCCAGATCGAGTCGCTGTATAAATTTAACGCGAAATTTTCGCCGGAGTGGGTGCCGCGATTCCTGGTTTACCCGAGCACGGGTGACCTGCCCCGCATCAGCCTGGCCGCGATGGAAGCCGAGGCGTTCCTCGTGTGGCCCCGCATCGGGCCGCGCCGGCTCGCCCGTCAGATGGGCCTGTACCGGCTGGCCGGACGGTTGCGCGGCGCGGGCCGGCGCCCCCGCCCGGTGGCTTAGGCCGCAGGCGGCGGCCATGCCAGCGGAGCCCATGCCAGCGCAGCCCATGCCAGCGGCGCAGCCCGGTCCGGCGCGGCCCGGCCCGGCGCAAGCGCCGGGCGCGGGGCTGGCCGGCCTGCCCGGCGCTGCGCGCTGCCTGGTGATGGGCGTCATTAACGTCACGCCCGACTCGTTCTCTGACGGGGGGCAGCTGCCGTCGGCGGCTGCGGCGGTCGCCCGCGGGCTGGCGCAGGCCGCCAGCGGCGCCGACATCATCGACGTGGGCGGCGAGTCGACCCGGCCGGGCGCGCAGCGGGTGAGCGCCGCCGAGGAACAGCGCCGGGTGCTGCCGGTGGTGACCGCCCTGGCGGCCGCCGGGGCGGCGGTCAGCATCGACACGATGCGCGCGGACGTCGCCGAGCTGTCGCTGGCAGCGGGTGCCCGGATGATCAATGATGTCAGCGGCGGCCTGGCCGATCCGCGGATGGGCCCGCTTGCCGCCGCCGCCGGCGTGCCGATCGTGGTCACGCACTGGCGCGGGCACAGCGCGGACATGGCGGGCCGGGCGGTTTACGCGGACGTGGTAGCCGAGGTGCGCGCCGAGCTGGGCCAGCGGGTAGCTGAGCTGGTCAGCCAGGGAGTGGCGCCCGGTCAGATCATTCTTGACCCGGGCCTGGGCTTCGCGAAGCTGCCGGAGCACAACTGGGCCCTGCTGGGCCGGCTGACGGAAATATCCAGCGCGGGCGGCATGTCGTTCCCGGTGCTGGTCGGTGCTTCGCGCAAGCGGTTCCTCGGCGCGCTGCTGGCCGGCCCCGGCGGCGAGCAGCGGTCGTTCGCCGCCAGTGACGACGCGACGATCGCGGTGTCCGCGCTGGCCGCCGCTGCCGGGGCCTGGTGCGTGCGGGTGCATGCGGTGGGCGGCAACGCGGATGCGGTGCGCGTCGCCGCCCGGTGGTCCGGCCAGCCGGGGCCGGCCCGGCAGGACGCGGCGCGCCAGTGAGCCTGGACCGGATCGCGCTGCTCGGCCTGCGCATTACCGGGCGGCACGGCGTCCTTGATTTCGAGCGCGCCCGCGGCCAGGTATTCGTCGTCGACGCGGTGCTCTGGGTGGACACCCGGTCCGCCGCGGTCGCGGATGACCTGTCCCGCACTGTCGACTACGGCGCGCTGGCTGACCGGCTGGCCGGCATCGTGGCCGGGGAGCCGGTTGCCCTGATCGAGACCCTGGCGCAGCGGCTTGCCGACGCCTGCCTGGCTGACCCGCGGGTGCGGCAGACGGAAATTACCGTGCATAAGCCGCAGGCCCCGGTCGCCCAGCCGGTGCGCGATGTCACGGTCACCATCCGCCGGGGCGCGCGGTGACGGCGCCGCGGCCGGCCGTTACCGGGGCGCCGGTAACCGGGGCGCCGGCGGCCGGCCAGGTGCGCGTGGTGCTCGCGCTGGGCAGCAACCTGGGCAGCCGGCTGGCTAACCTGCAGGCCGGGATCGACGCCTTGTGCGCCGCGCCCGGCCTCGCGCGCATCGCGGTATCGCCGGTCTACGAGACGGCGCCGGTCGGCGGCCCGCCGCAGCCGGATTTCCTCAACGCGGTGCTGACCGCCGTGACCGGCGAGCCGGCCGGATCGCTGCTGGACCGCTGCTGGACCGCCGAGGCCGCCCGGCAGCGGGTCCGCGGCGAGACCTGGGGACCCAGGACGCTGGACGTCGACATCGTCCTGTACGGGGACCTGGTCTGCAGCGGGCCCCGGCTTACCGTGCCGCATCCGCGCGCGCACGAACGGGCTTTCGTGCTGGCCCCCTGGCTCGACGTCGAGCCAGGCGCGCTGATCCCCGGCCGCGGGCCGGTAGCCGCCCTGCTGGCCCTGGCCGGCCGGGACGGCGTCCGCCGCGTGCCCGGCACCGGGCTGAGCGTGCCGCGGTGAGGCCGACCCGGCTCAGCGCGCTGCTGGCAGTCGCGGCTGTCGCCGCGGTCACGGCATGGCTGGTTTTCCGTGCGGCGTTCGCGACGCTCCCGCCGCTGCCGCTGACGACCATTCCGCCGCTGCTGCTCCTCGCGGCGGCCGAGACGGTGATCGGTCGTAACCTGACCGCCCGGCTGCGCGGCGGCTCCGGTCCCGGCAGCGGCCGGGACGGCGGCACGGGAGGCGGCACGGGTGGCTCGGCGGCCAGGCCCGCGGTGCCCCCGGCGCCGCTGGCGGTGGCGCGGCTGGCCGCGTTCGCGAAGGCAAGCTCGGTCGCCGCCGCGCTGTTCGGCGGCCTGGCCGCGGGCGTCCTGGTCTACGTCGGGGACTCCCTCGGCAAGACGTTTCCGCGCCATGACGCCGTTGCCGCGGCCAGCACGCTGGCCGCGGCGGTCATCCTGGTGACCGCGGCACTGTACCTGGAGCGATGCTGCCGGGTGCGCCCGCCGCCGGACGACGGCGAGCCCGGCCGGGATCTCCGTGCCTAGGCCGCCGCATCCCGCGCCGCCGCATCCGGCTCAGCTGCAGGTCGGCCTGATCGGCGCCGGCCGCGCCGGGACGGTGCTGGCGGCGGCGCTGGCGCGGGCCGGTCACCGGGTCGTGGCCGCGTCGGCGGTGTCGGCGGCATCCGTCAGCCGGGTCCGCCGCCTGCTGCCGGGAACCGTTATCGCACCGCCGGAGCAGGTAGCCCGCCAGGCAGGCCTGCTGCTGCTCACCGTGCCGGACGACGCCCTGGCCGGACTGGTGTCCGGCCTTGCCGCGACCGGCGTGCCGCTGGCCGGCCACCTGCTCGTCCATGCGAGCGGGCGGCACGGCCTCGCCGTGCTGGCGCCGGCCGTCCGCGAGGGCGCGCTGCCGCTGGCGCTGCACCCGGTGATGACCTTCACCGGTCGCGCCGATGACCTCGACCGGCTGGCCGGCGTGTCCTTCGGGGTGACCGCGCCGGCCGCGCTGCTGCCCGTGGCGCAGGCGCTGGTCGTGGAGATGGGCGGCGAGCCGGTGATCATCGAGGAGGCCAGCCGCGAGCTGTACCATGTCGCGCTGGCGGGTGCCGCTAATCATCTGGTGACACTGGTCGTGCAGGCCGCGGAGCTGCTGGCCGCGGCCGGCGCGGCGGATCCGGCCCGGATGCTCGGGCCGCTGCTGTCGGCTGCGCTGGACAACGCGCTGCGGCTCGGCGACGGGGCCCTGACCGGGCCGGTGGCGCGCGGCGACGCCGAGACGGTAGCCAGCCACGTGGCGGTCCTGCGCTCGGCCGCGCCGGCCGCGCTGCCCGCGTACCTGGCGCTGGCCCGGCTGACCGCCGACCGCGCCCTGGCAGCGGGCACGCTGACCGCCGCCGACGCGCAGCGGCTGCTGGGCGTGCTGTCAGAATGGTCGCCATGATCCCGGTGCTGGCACGGACTAAGGCCGGGCTGCGGGCCGCCAGGGCAGTGCTGCCGCCGCCGGTCGTGCTGGTCCCGACCATGGGCGCGCTGCACGACGGGCACAGTTTTCTGCTGCGCCAGGCCGCGGAGCTCGCGCAGCCGGCCGGCAGCGTGCTGGTATCGATCTTCGTCAACCCGCTGCAGTTCGGCCCTGGCGAGGATTACGAGCGTTACCCGCGTCCCCTGGCGGACGACATGAAGGTATGCGCGGCCGGCGGCGCGGCGGTCGTGTTCGCGCCGGAGCCCGCGCAGATATACCCGTCCCCGCAGCTGATCACGGTGAGTCCGGGGCCGATGGGCACGATCCTGGAAGGACAGTGGCGGCCGGGCTTTTTCGACGGCGTGCTTACCGTGGTGCTCAAGCTTTTCGAGCTGTGCCGTCCGGATGTCGCGGTGTTCGGGCAGAAAGACGCCCAGCAGCTTGCGCTGGTCCGCCGGATGACCGCCGACCTGAACCTGCCGGTCGTGATCGCGGCCGCGCCGATCGTCCGCGACGCCGACGGGCTGGCCGCCTCCAGCCGGAACGCCTACCTGACGGCGCGCCAGCGGGCAGCCGCGGCCGCGCTGCCGCGCGCGCTGCGGGCCGGCGCCGCCGCCGCCGCCGGCGGCGCGGCGGGCAGCGGCGTGCTGACGGCAGCGCGGGCGGTGCTCGACGCGGCGGCCGCCGCCGACCCGCCGCTACTGGCGGATTACCTGGAACTGGCCGACCCGGCTACCCTCACGGCCCCGGCGGCGGACTACGCCGGGCCGGCCCTGCTGCTCGCGGCGGCCCGGCTCGGCAGCACGCGCCTGATCGACAACGTGCAGCTCACGCTCGGGCGAAGGCCGTGATCGCCCGGCGCCTGCTGGCCCCGGCGCCCGGCTGGACCCGGCAGGCGGACATCGTCGTGGTCGGCTCCGGGGTGGCGGGCGTTACCGCGGCGCTGGCGGCGCGCCGGGAGCTGCCTGGCCGCAGCGTGCTGCTGGTGACCAAGTCGGTGCTCGACGACGGCTCGACCCGCTGGGCGCAGGGCGGCATTGCGGCTGCCCTCGGCCCCGGCGACTCACCCGGCCAGCACCTGCGGGACACGATGACCGCCGGCGCCGGGATCTGCGCCGCCGAGGCAGTGGCCGCGCTGGTCACCGAAGGCCCAGCCGCAGTCCGGCAGCTGATCGCGCTCGGCGCCCGCTTCGACACCGACCCGGCCGGCCCGCTGGCCCTCACCCGCGAAGGCGGTCACCTGCGCAGCCGGATCGCGCACGCCGGCGGCGACGCGACCGGCGCGGAGGTTTCCCGCGCGCTGCTGCGGGCGCTGGCCGCTGCCGGGACCGGCCCGGCCGGACGCGGCCTGGAGGTTATCGAGCACGCGCTCGCGCTGGACCTGCTGCTGACGTCGGACGGCCGGGCCGCGGGAATCACCCTGCATGTCATCGGCGAAGGCGAGCAGGACGGCGTCGGCGCCGTCCGGGCCAGGGCGGTGGTGCTGGCGACCGGCGGGATGGGGCAGGTTTACTCGGCGACGACCAACCCGCCAGTCTCCACCGGTGACGGCCTGGCGCTGGCGCTGCGCGGCGGGGCAGTAGCGGCTGACCTGGAGTTCGTGCAGTTCCATCCGACCGTGCTGTGGCTCGGGCCGGCGGCGCGCGGCCGCCAGCCGCTGATCTCCGAGGCAGTCCGCGGCGAGGGCGCCGTCCTCATCGACGCGGCGGGCCGCAGGTTGATGCCGGGACTGCACCCGCTGGCCGACCTGGCCCCCCGCGATGTGGTCGCCAAGGCGATCATGCGGGTGCTGCTGGAAACCGGCGCCGACCACGTGTATCTCGACGGCCGCGAGCTGGGTGCGGCGACCTGGCAGCGGCGTTTCCCCACCATCCTGGCCAGCTGCCGGGTCAACGGCATTGACCCGGTCACCGAGCCGGTTCCGGTGGTGCCGGCCGCGCACTACGCCAGCGGCGGGGTCCGGGCCGACCTGTACGGCCGGACCACCGTGCCCGGCTTGTATGCCTGCGGCGAGGTGGCCTGCACCGGCGTGCACGGGGCCAACCGGCTAGCGTCCAACTCGCTGCTGGAAGGGCTGGTCTTCGCCCGGCGGATCGCCGCTGACCTGGCTGCGAACTGGCCGCCGGAGGCGGTCCCGGTGAGCCGGCCGGTCCCGGCCGGCCTGCTGGATCCCGCCGCGCTGCCGGCGCTGCAGCAGCTGATGACCGAGCGGGCCGGGGTGCTGCGGTCAGGGCCCGGCCTGGCCACGGCGATCGCCGGGCTGGCGCAGCTCGGCGACGCTGCCGCCGACAAGCCCGGCGTGGCCGCCTGGGAAGCCACCAACCTGCACCTGGTCGCCTCGGCCCTGGTCGCCGCGGCGAGCGCGCGGCAGGAAACACGGGGCAGCCACTGGCGCGAGGACTTCCCCATGCCCTCCGCCAGCTGGCGCGGGCACCTGGCCGTCCGGCTCGCCGGCAGCGGCCTGGACGTCTCGTTCGAGCCGCTGCTGGCGGACGGCGGCGGTAATGCCTGAACCGCGGCGACGGCCGGAGCCGGCCCCCCTGGCCCCTGACCTGGCGGCCCGGCTGACTGCCGCGGGCCTGGATCCCGCCGCCGTCGCCGCCCTGGCGCGGGCGGCCCTGGCGGAAGACCTGGACGGCGGGACGGACATCACCACCTGCGCCACGGTCGCGCCCGGCACCACGGGCGTCGCGCACCTGGTTGCCCGCTCCGCCGGGGTGGTAGCGGGACTGCCGGTAGCCGAGGCGGTCCTGCGGACGGCCGCCCTGCTCGGGCCGGAAGCAGGCACGGCGGCGATGACGGTGCGGCCGCTGGCCGCTGACGGTGACGGCGTCAGCGCGGGACAGGTGCTGCTGACCGTGCACGGGCCCGTCGCGACGATCCTGACCGCCGAGCGCACTGCGCTGAACCTGCTGAGCCACCTGTCCGGCGTCGCCACGCTGACCCGCCGCTGGGTGCAGGCGGTGGCCGGTACCGGCGCGCAGGTCCGGGATACCCGCAAGACGCTGCCCGGCCTGCGCGCGCTGGAAAAGTACGCGGTCCGGTGCGGTGGCGGCGTGAATCACCGGATGTCGCTCGCCGATGCCGCGCTGATCAAGGACAATCACGTGGCAGCCGCCGGATCGGTGGCCGCGGCGTTCGCTGCCGTGACCGCGCGGGCCGGCGGCGCGGCGGTCCAGGTCGAGTGCGACACCCTGGATCAGGTAGCCGAGGCGCTCGCGGCGGGAGCGAGATTCATCCTGCTGGACAACTTCGCGGTCGGCGAGCTGGCGGCCGCCGTGCGCCTGGCCGCGGGACGGGCCCGGCTGGAAGCCAGCGGCGGCCTTACCCTGGCTACCGCGCCCGCGGTAGCCAGGACCGGCGTCGACTACCTCGCGGTCGGCGCGCTGACGCACTCCGCGCCGGCTCTGGACCTAGCCCTGGACCTGGTCACCGCAGCTGATGATCAGGAGCGCAGTGACGGGGAGCGCCATGCTGCTGACGATTGACGCGGGAAATACCCATACCGTGCTGGGCGTGTTCCGGGGCGAGGAAGTAGTGGAGCACTGGCGGATCGCTACCGACCCGGTGCGTACCGCCGACGAGCTCGCGGTCCTCCTGCAGGGCCTGCTGGCGCAAAGCGCCCTGTTCCCGGAGCTGGAGATCAGCGGAATCGCGCTGTGCTCCACCGTGCCGTCGGTGCTGCACGAGATGCGGGAGATGTGCCGCCGGTACTACAGCCGCGTCCCCGCGGTGATCGTGGAGCCCGGCGTCCGGACCGGCGTGCCGATCCGGATGGACAATCCGAAGGAAGTCGGCAGCGACCGGATCATGAACGCTGCCGCCGCGATGCACCTTTACGGCGGCCCGGCGATCGTGGTCGACTTCGGCACGTCGACGAACTTCGACGCGGTCAGCGAGCGGGGCGAGTTTGTCGGCGGCGCGCTGGCGCCGGGGATCGAGATTTCCGTGGACGCGCTGTCCCGCCGGGCTGCCCAGCTGCTCAAGGTGGAGCTGGCCCGGCCGGCCCGGGTCATCGGCAAGAACACGGTCGAGGCGCTGCAGTCGGGCATCATCTTCGGCTTCGCCGGCCAGGTCGAGGGGATCGCGACGCGGATGGCAGCCGAGCTCGCGCCTGCCGACCCCGGCTCCGTCACGGTCATCGCGACCGGCGGCCTGGCGCCGCTGGTCATCGACGAGGTGGCCATCATCGACACTTACGAGCCATGGCTGACGCTGATCGGGCTGCGGCTGATTTACGAGCGCAACTTGGCCGGGGCGCCGGTAATCTCAGGCAGATGACGGATCAAGATCTGCCGGGCCGCGACGAGATGACCGACCGCGCCGATGCGCCCGGCCGGCCCGGCCAGCTGCCGGACCCGGACCTGCCTGAGCAGATGCAGATACGGCTGGCCAAGCGGGAGCGGCTGCTGGCGGCCGGCACCGACCCGTACCCGGCCGGCTTCGCCCGCACCCACCTGATCGCGCCGGTGCGCGAGCGGTACCCGGACCTCCCGGCCTGGGCCGGGACCGGCGAGCATGTCAGCCTGGCCGGCCGGGTGATGGCGCGCCGCAACGGCGGCAAGCTGTGCTTTGCCACCATCCGGGACGCCACTGGCGACATCCAGCTGATGATCTCCCTGGACCGGGCCGGCGAGCAGGCCCTCGCCGCCTGGAAACAGGACGTCGACCTCGGTGATCACGTCGGTGTCGGCGGCGAGGTCGTGGCTTCCAATAGCGGCGAGCTGTCCGTGCTCGCCGACACGTTCACCATCACGTCCAAGGCGCTGCGGCCGCTCCCCGATAAGCACAAGGGGCTGGCGGACCCGCAGGCGCGGGTCCGCCAGCGCTACCTCGATCTGATCATCAATCCGCCGGCCCGGCGGATGGCGCAGCTGCGCGCATCGGTGACCCGCACGATCCGTGAGGAGCTGCATGCCCGCGGTTACCTCGAGGCGGAAACTCCGGTCCTGCAGACATTGCACGGCGGGGCTAACGCCCGGCCGTTCATCGCTCACATGAACGCTTTCAACCTGGATCTGTATCTGCGCATCGCGCTGGAGCTTTACCTGAAGCGGCTGGTCGTCGGCGGCATCGAGCGCGTTTACGAGATCGGGCGCATCTTCCGCAACGAGGGCGCTGACGCAACTCACAACCCTGAGTTCACGATGCTGGAGGCATACCAGGCGTACGGCGATTACACCACGATGGCCGAGCTCACCCAGGCTCTCATTGTCGCCGCAGCGCGCGACGGGCTCGGCGGCACTGTCGTGCGGCGGCCCGATGACACTGAGTTTGATATCGGCGGGGAGTGGCCGCGGCGCACCGTATACGGGGCGCTGTCCGAGGCCCTCGGCGAAGAGGTGGGCCCCGGCACTCCCGCGGTGCAGCTGCGCAAGCTGGCCGCGGCAGCCGACGTCGAGCTGCAACCGGGCTGGAGCGGAGCGCAGGTGGCCCTGGAACTCTACGAGCACCTGGTGGAGGCGCGAACGAAGGAGCCCACGTTCTACCTGGACTTCCCGGTCGAGACCGCCCCGCTGACCCGCCAGCACCGCGAGGATCCCCTGCTTGCCGAGAAGTGGGACCTGGTTGCCTTCGGTACCGAGATCGCCACCGCCTATACCGAGCTGGTTGACCCGGTGGCGGAACGCGCCCGGCTGACAGCGCAGTCGCTGCTCGCGGCCGGCGGCGATCCGGAGGCGATGCAGCTGGACGAGGAATTCCTGCAGGCGCTGGAGTACGGGATGCCGCCCACCGGCGGGATGGGAATGGGAATTGACCGGCTGCTGATCATGCTGACCGGCGCCAGCGTCCGGGAGACGGTGCTGTTCCCCCTCGTCAAGCCGGCCTGATCAGCCGCAGCCAGCGCTGCGGCTGATCAGGCACAACTTAAGCTGATCAGGCGACGATGCGGACCGCGCCCACGTAAGCGTTCCAGAAGACCGGCTGGATCTGCACCGGCTGGCCGTAGGTGGGAGCGGCGACCATCAGCCCGTGACCGATATACATGCCGACGTGCCCGAGATCGGCGAAGAAGAAAACCAGGTCGCCGGGTTGCAGCTGGTCCCGGGGAATGTGCTGGCCCTCGTTCCACTGGTCGCCGGTATAGTGCTGCAGGTTGATGCCGATCTGGGCGTAGGCCCAGAGCACCAGGCCGGAGCAGTCGAACTGGCTGGGGCCGGCGGCGCCCCACACGTAAGGGTCACCGAGCCGGGTGAGCGCGTACCGCAGGGCCTGAGCGCCGACAGATGCCCCCGCCACCACCGGCACCGGGTAATGACCCGTCTGCCGGTAGACGGCCAGCGCCTGGCTGAACGCGGCGCTGTTGAGGATATTTTCCCGGCTCCGGATCGCGGCTACCTTGGCGTGCATGCCCGCGAGAAGGCCGGCGGCGCGGTCTTGCTGCTGGATCGCGGTCAGCTCGGCCCGCCGGGCCGCGGCCTCGGCGGCGGCGACCGCGGTAACCCGGTCGCCGTTCTCGGACTGCAGCTGCACCATCATGGACGCCTGGTTCAGGTACGCCTGCGGGTTGCTGCCCTGCAGTAGCTGGAGCGACGGGCTGATGCCGCCGGTCATATAGCCCACCGCGGCGATCTGGCCGATCGCTGCCTGGCCGGAGGCGAGCAGCCGGGCATCGCGCCGGGCGGTTTCGCGGGCAAACTTGATTTCCGTGCGGGCAGCCCGGAGCTGGATTTTCAGCCCGTCATACTGCTGGCCGAGGTCATTAATCTGGTTGGACAGCCGGCTAGCCCGGGCCACCAGCTGAGCGAGGCTGGGCGTCGTCGCGGGTGCCGCCGCGGCTGTGCCGACCGGCAGCGCCGCAGTGGCCAGCGCGACCGCGCCGGCCAGCGCCGCCATCCGAACCAGCGCCGCTAGCCGCTGCCCGCGGCGGCTTCGGCCGGGGGGCCGGGCCGCAGCTTGCGGGCCGTCCTGCTGATGCCTGCGCCGCGGCAGCTGTTGCACCTGGCATTTTCCTCTCCTCGGCCGCCTACCGGGTTAGCTGACGGGTTCGGGCCGGAGAGCCAGCCCTACCGCGGGACGGCCGACGGGTACGGCCGTCCCGCCGATTCACCCCCGGGGGATCTCGTGGGTCCCCGGCTTCCTGGCCGCAGTGCGAACAGGAACTCGGCGGGTGTCGCCGGCCGTTCCGGTGTTAGCGGAGCGAACGGCAACGGGGTAACAGCGTTGGACATTAATGCAGCCGGGCGCGGTGCGCCGGACTAATGCGAAAGTTTTAACAGTGGCCCGGAAGCCCTGCGGCCGGCCCGCGTCAGCTGCCTGCATGCTGGCGGCGCCCGGCCGTCGGCAATCCCCGGCCGCAGCTGCGCGGGCAGTGGCTGCCGTGCAGCTCAGGAGGGGTGCGCGCCGCCGGTTTCCGGCAGCGTGATCTGCATGTGATCTGCGGCAGTGTCAGCTGGCCGGCGCCGGGGGCAATTCGTAATACTCAGGTAACACTCTGTTGGCGGCCGAATTGGCGGGCCGGGGGTGCGTTTGGGATGCTGTCAGGACTGTCCCGCTGGTGATAGCCCGCAGCCGGCCTGATTCGTGAGGTGGCGAGCCATGGGGTATACGGTCCGGCCCGCGCGTACCAGGGACGTGCGGTCCATACGACGGCTGATTGACGCCAACGTCCCCTCCGGCCGCCTGCTGGACAAGCCGACCGTGACGCTCTACGAGGACATTCAGGAGTTCTGGGTGGCCTGCGGCGGCGAGGACGGCGGGGTAATCGGCTGCGCGGCGCTGCACGTGATGTGGGAGGACCTGGCCGAGATTCGCACGATTGCCGTCGACGCGGTGCATCAGGGCAACGGGGCGGGGAACGACCTTGTCACTGCGCTGCTGGCGGCGGCCCGCGAGCTCGGCGTCAGCCGGGTATTCGTGCTGACGTTCGCGGTGACGTTCTTCCGGCGGCACGGGTTCGCGGAGATCAGCAGTGACGCGGCAACGACGCCGAAGGTATACACCGAGCTGCTGCGCAGTTATGACGAGGGCGTCGCTGAATTCCTGGCCCTGGACCGGGTGAAACCGAACACCCTGGGCAATACCCGCATGCTGCTGCGGCTGTGAGGCCGCTTTGGCTGCGGCAGTACGGCATCCAGTACCCCGCTGCGCACCCGGCTTCGCGGCGCGGCACAATAGGAAAAAGCCAGGCGCAGCCGCGGCGAATTGCGGCGCGTCGCCGAAAGCGGGCTCCCGGCTCCCCTGCCGTCCGGCACCTGGACAGCGGGCGTGGGCCCCTGGGTATACCGTCACCGCCGGATAGCGCCGAAAGGGGGCCTGGCCGCGACTTCATCCCTGCGTGATCTGGCGGCGCTCATGCCGTCGCTGCTAGTCGGCATCGCATTCCTGATCGCCGTAGCTGCCTTCCTCCGGCACGAGATGGCAGCCAAGCGCCGGCCAGCCGACAACGGCCGTCCTGATGATATTTCCGCCGACGGCGGTATTGCCGGGCGAGCCGGCCCTGATGCGCCGCCCGCAAGGAACGACGAACCGGGCGAGCATGAAACCGGCCCGCCTCAGGGATGATTACGCAGAGCTACTGCACCATCCGAGCTACTGGACCATCCGAGCTACTGCACTATCCGGGCTACTGCAGCATCCGCATTGCTGCTAAGGAGCCGGCCGCGGGCGGCTTTGGCTGCGAATCTATGCGGCCGGAATTGTCAAGAGGCAGGCCCGTGGTATATGTTTAGCACTCGAAATGGACTTGCTCAGCGGGAAAGGCTGGCTCCTCATGGCTCAGCGGACAGTGGTGACGGTCGTCTGTGACCTACCCCATGATGGCGAAGTCGACGGCAGGGAGACAGTCTCGTTCTCCATTGACGGAACTGCCTTCGAGATCGACTTGTGCACTGCGCACGCTAAGGAACTGCATGACAAGGTCGGGACTTACTCAGATCACGCCCGGCGGCCGAGCGGTGCCGGCCGCCGGCGCAAGGCGCGGACGGGGCCGGGCCGGGAGCGCAGTTCGGAAATAAGAGCCTGGGCCCGGGACCGCGGTCATAAGGTCAGCGAGCGCGGTCGCATACCAGCGGCAATCATCCGCGAATACGAGGCAGCCCACTAGCCCTGATCATTCACGCGGACTTGAGGCTGGCGCCGGGTGGTGACTGACTGGCCTTGCTGGTGTTGATTTTAGGGTCTGGGTATGACGGTGGTCCGGCTGGCGGGCCGGTCTGCCGGGGTTCCA